>Ga0075364_10000021_pt1 | contig 53922 bp, 44 predicted proteins | sample EndMetdeltDD1764_FD_71517 | JGI IMG/M metagenome (GOLD analysis project Ga0075364, IMG submission 71517) | Populus endosphere microbial communities from Tennessee, USA - Endosphere MetaG P. deltoides DD176-4 | ecosystem: Host-associated > Plants > Roots > Endosphere | place: USA: Tennessee... | reverse complement strand
CCGATACGCCGCAGGCGCTGGCCGATGCGCTGGAACGGGTTGGCGTTGCGCTGGGGCGCCAGGATCAGGTGGCACCACCGGTGTCGCTGTTGCGCCGCGCATGAGAGACCGACGGGGCGCGTGCGCCCCGTCGCTATCGTCACAGAAGGTGAGGCCTGACCTGGGATCGGGTCAGCGCAGGCGCTTGTTGGCGGCGTTCCAGTCGACCACGGCCCACCAGGCTTTCAGGTAGTCGCCGCGGGCGTTCTGCCGGTCCAGATAGTACGCGTGTTCCCACAGGTCGCAGGCCAGCACCGGCACGTCGCTTCCGGTCAATGGCGTGCCCGCGTTCGGGGTGACGACCAGGCCCAGGCTGCCGTCGGCGCGCTGCACCAGCCAGATCCAGCCGGAGCCGGTCAGGCCGAGCGCCATCCGCTCGAACTCCTCGCGGAAGCGCGGGACGTCGCCGAACTGCCCGACGATCAACGTGGCGATCCGTCCGCTGGGATCGCCACCGCCGCGCGGCATCATGCAGTTCCAGTAGAAGGCATGGTTCCAGGCCTGCGCCGCCTCCTCGAACAGCCGGCCGCTGGCACGGCGCACGATCTCCTCGAGCGGCAGCTCGTCCAGGCCCGAGCCCGGCAGCAGGCGGTTGAGCGCCTCCACGTGCCCGCCATGGTGCCCGCGGTAGTGCAGTTCCACGGTCGCGCGCGACAGATGCGGCTCCAGCGCAGCAGGGGAGTACGGCAGGTCGGGCAGTGCGATCGGCATGGATTCCTCGGACGGGCGTCGGCGCGGCGACGCACAGGGCTTACAATTGCGGTTTCAGTGTAGCCGACGACGTGCCCTGGCCCGTCGTCCAGGAGAGTGGCGATGGCGGTGATGGAGCGGATCCAGGCCGAAGTGGAACAGCATGCGATCGTGCTGTTCATGAAGGGGACGCCGGCGTATCCGATGTGCGGCTTTTCCGGGCGCGCGGTGCAGGCGCTGCAGGCCGCCGGCGCGGCCCAGCTGCACACGATCAACGTGCTCGAGGAGCCGGAAATCCGCGCCAACCTCGCGCGCTATTCGAACTGGCCTACCTTCCCCCAGCTGTTCCTCCATGGCGAGCTGATCGGCGGCTGCGAGATCACGCTCGAGCTGCTCGAGTCCGGCGAACTGCAGCGCATGGTGAGCGAGGCGCAGTCGCAATGAACCTGCTCGATCTGCCGGTTGCGGCGCCGCGCCCGCTGGCCGGGCGCGTGATCCTGGTCACCGGCGCCTACGGTGGGTTGGGCGGCGCGGCCGCCCGTGCCTGTGCCGAGGCCGGCGCGACCCTGGTGCTGCTCGGGCGCAAACTGCCCAAGCTCAATCGCGTCTATGACGCGGTCGCGCAGGCCGGCGGGGCCGAGCCGCTGCTGTACCCGCTCGATCTCGAGGGCGCCTCGCCCGACGATTACGCGGAGCTGGCCGATCGTCTCGGTACCGAGCTCGGGCGACTTGACGGCATCCTGCACTGTGCGGCGGAGTTCCGGGGGCTGACGCCGCTGGAGCACGTCGATCCAGCCGCGTTCGCGCGCGCCATCCATGTGAACCTGACCGCGCCCTGGTGGCTGGTCCAGGCCTGCCTGCCGCTGCTGCGGCAGGCAGACGATGCCGCCGTGGTGCTGGCGGTCGACGATCCGGCCCGGGTGGGGCAGGCGTACTGGGGCGGTTATGGCGTGGCCCAGCATGGCCTGTGCGCCCTGGTCGGCATGCTGGCGGCGGAGCTGGCCGGCGGCCAGGTCCGCGTGAGCGGGCTGCGGCCCGGGCCGATGCGCACGCCGCTGCGGGCCAAGGCCTACGCCGACGACCAGGACCGCGAGGCGCGTGCGCCGGTCGATTACGCTGCCGCCTGTGTCACCCTGCTGTCATCTTCGGGTGCCGAGCACCGCGGCACCATCTGGCAGCCCGTGCCGTGACCATCCTCTCGGCGGCCCTGCTGCTGTTCCTGATCCTGGATCCGCTCGGCAACGTGCCGGTCTTCCTCAGCGTGCTCAAGCCGCTGCCGCCCAAGCGGCAGCGGATCGTCATTGCCCGCGAGCTGCTGATCGCGCTGGGCGTGCTGATGGCCTTCCTGTGGGGGGGCAAGTTCGCGCTGGAACTGATGCACCTGCGCCAGGAGTCGGTGGCGATCGCCGGCGGCATCGTCCTGTTCCTGATCGGCATCCGGATGATCTTTCCCCGTCCCGAGGGGCTGATGGGCGAAATCCCGGATGGCGAGCCCTTCATCGTTCCGCTTGCGATCCCGCTGGTGGCCGGCCCGTCCGGCATGGCCGCGGTGATGCTGATGGGCAGCAACGAGCCCGATCGCCTGGGCGAGTGGAGCCTGGCGCTGCTGCTTGCCTGGGGAGCGACCGCGGCGATCCTGATGGCTTCGCCGCTGCTCTACCGGCTGCTGGGCCGGCGTGCGCTGACCGCCGTGGAGCGGCTCATGGGCATGCTGCTGGTCGCGATCTCGGTGCAGATGCTGCTGGACGGCCTGTCGACCTACCTGGCCGGGATGGCCCGCTGACCGGCAACAGTCTCGACGTTGCTGCGTCGCAATAATTATTTGTCATGTGTCGGTCACACACCGGCACTAACATGTTAACCTGATGTTAACCCCTGTGATCGGTTCCCGCAGGGCAGCCATTCGTTTGCCGCCCGTTCAGGGCATGTCGCATTCAACGCCATCCTTACAGCCACGAGGCTTATTGTCATGACCGATTCCCGTCGACTCCGGATGTCCAAACTCACCCTGGGTTTGGTCGCCGCACTCGCCGCCGCTCCCGCCTTCGCCCAGAGCACCTCTGCCGGCGTCGGCGGTACTGTCCTCTCCAACAGCGGCCAGCCCGTTGTCGGCGCCGAAGTCGTCATCACGCACACCGAGTCGGGCACGGTCAGCCGCGCCACCACCGATGCTGCCGGCCGTTACAACGCGCGCGGCCTGCGCGTCGGCGGTCCGTACACCATCACCATCACCAAGCCGGGTGAGGGCACCCGCACCGAAGACGGCATCTTCCTGAACCTCAACCAGGTCAATACCGTCAATGCCGCGCTGACCGGCGACATCACCACGCTGGACGCGGTCACCGCGACCGCGATCGGCGGTGGCTCCGAGATCTTCAGCGCCAACAAGATGGGCGCAGGCACCACGCTCAACCAGGAAGCCATCGCTGCTGCCCCGTCCGTGGGCCGCAACATCCAGGACCTGATCCGCCTGGATCCGCGCGTTTCCCAGGTGAGCAAGGCCGACGGTGCGATCTCTGCCGGTGGCCAGAACAGCCGCTACAACGCGATCCGCATCGACGGCGTGAGCGCGAGCGATCCGTTCGGCCTGGAGTCCAACAACTTCCCGACCGAGCGCCAGCCGGTGTCGATCGATGCGATCGAGGAAGTGACCGTCGATCTGTCCAACTACGACGTCACCACCTCGGGTGGCACCGGTGCCGTGGTCAATGCCGTGACCAAGTCCGGCACCAACGAGTTCCGCGGCACGCTGTACGGCGTGTATCGCGACAAGGACATGGTGGGCGACGACCGCAACGGCAATCCGTTCAACGGCTTCAACGAAGAGGAAACCTACGGTTTCACCTTCGGCGGCCCGATCGTCAAGGATCGCCTGTTCTTCTTCGCTAACTACGAGAAGTTCAAGCGTAGCGCCCCCGGTCCGGACCTCGCCAACACCCCGTACGGTGCCGGCAGGATCACCGATGCCGACATCGCCGCGATCCAGTCCGCCGCCCAGGTCTGGGGCTTCGATGCAGGCTCGCTCGACGGCGTCGATTCGCTGAACACCGACATCGAAGAGTATGCGGTCAAGCTCGACTGGAACATCAACGACAACCATCGCGCCAGCCTGCGTTACAGCAAGATGGAGCAGGACGTAGCCAAGCTGCCGCCGAGCAGCTGGAGCTCGGCGATTTCGCTGAACACGCACTGGTTCAACCAGTACAAGAGCTTCGAGAGCTACGTCGCACAGGTCTTTAGCGACTGGAGCGACAATTTCTCGACCGAGGTGAAGGTGTCGCGCCGTGATTACGTGGCGATCGCCGAGCCGACCTCGAACCTGCCCCATATCCGTATCGACTTCGGCAACGACAATGTCGTGCTCGGCACCGAGCAGAACCGCCACGTCAACGTGATCGACACCAAGCAGGACAGCGTATTCGCCGCTGCCAACTGGTACGTGGGCAACCACACCCTCAAGTTCGGCGTCGACTACTCCAGCAACGACATCTTCAATTACTACGGCCGCAACCAGAACGGTTTCTATCGTTTCGGAAGCCTGGCCCAGTTCATTGCCGGCAATCCGCGTGAGTATGCTTACCGGGCTCCGGCACCGGGTGGCACCTACGCCGATATTCCGGCCAACTACACGATCAAGAACACCGCGGTGTTCGTCCAGGACACCTGGGCGATCAACTACAACCTGAACCTGGTCTTCGGTATCCGTGGCGACAAGCCGTCGTTCGACGGCAAGCCGCTTTACAACGAGTGCCTCTCGTCGGCCCCGAATGCGGCAGGTACCGGCCCGGCCAACTGCCGCTTCGGTGGTTACGGCTACGACAACACCAACCTGATCGACGGCATCGTGTGGCAGCCGCGCTTCGGCTTCAACTACACCTTCGACAGCGAGCGTCCGACCCAGCTGCGCGGCGGCGTCGGCCTGTTCATGGGTGACGCTCCGAACGTGTGGATCTCGGGTGCCTACCAGAACACCGGTCTCAACTACGCCGAGTACTCGGCCAACAGCAATACCGGCATCGGTCCGATCTTCTCGCCGGATCCCAACAATCAGCCGACCGCAGGCAGCGTGGGTGCTCGTCAGAACGTCGACATCATCGCCCCGGGCGTGAAGCAGCCGTCCGTGTGGAAGGCCAATCTGGCGATCGACCACGAACTGCCGTGGCATGGCCTGGTTGCTTCGGCCGAGTTCCTGGCGACCGAGGTGAAGGACGGTCTGTACCTGCAGCGTCTGGACCTGGGCGATCCGAACACCGTGGTGGGCCCGGACGGCCGCCTGATGTACTGGAACAACGCTGGCCTGAATCCGGCGAACTGGTCGCTGACCTCGCTCAACACGATCAGCGGCGGCACCCAGCGTTACAACCGCCTGGGCTACGCCGGTGACGTGATGCTGCTGGCCAACACGGACCAGGGCTACAGCCGCCAGCTGACCGTCAGCCTCGAAAAGCCGATGGCCGAGAACTGGTCGTGGCTGCTGGCGTACACCTACACGACCGCGAAGGAAGTCGGCACGCTGACCAGCTCGCAGAACACGTCGAACTGGAACAACCAGCTGGGCCTGAACCAGAACGACGGTTCGCTGCAGGATTCGCGTTACGCCATCAAGGATCGCGTGACCGGCGCCCTGACCTTCCAGAAGGCGTTCTTCGGTGATTACAAGACCACCGCGTCTCTGGTGTACGAAGGCCGCAGCGGTCGTCCGTTCAGCTACGTGTTCTACAACGATGCCAATGGCGACAGCCGCTCGTTCAACGATCTGATGTACATCCCGACCGGCCCTGGCGACGTGATCTTCCGCGACGTGACGGTGACCTCCGGCGGCGTGTCGACGTACCACTCGGCTGCTTCGCAGGAAGCGGCGTTCTTCGAGTGGCTCAACAGCCACCCGGAACTGGCGGGTTACGCGGGCAGCTACGCGCCTGCCAACCGTTTCCGGTCCGGCTGGACGAACACGTTCGACCTGCGCGTGAGCCAGGAACTGCCCGGCTTCTGGAAGGACCACAAGTCCTCGGTGACGCTGGACATCATGAACGTGGGTAACCTGCTCAACAAGAAGTGGGGCCTGATCGAGGACGCGGGCTTCAACGCCAACCTCGGTGTCGCCAACTTCGCTGGTCTCTGCAACTCGGCATCGATCACCAGCGGCATCTGCCCGGTCGGCTCGGAAGGCAAGTACGTCTACCGGTTCACCGGCGCGCAGGATCACCAGATCCAGGAAGTCAATGGTGATGGCGTCAACACCGGCGTGTCCCGCTGGTCGGCGCAGGTGACCTTCCGTTACGAGTTCTGATGCCGGTCAGGATCAGTACGTGACATGAGCGACGGCCGGGGAAACCCGGCCGTTTCTTTTTGTGGGGCGGTGCACCCGGCATGGGGCTGGGGTACAGTCGCCGACCGGCACGACACGCAGGATGAGAAGACATGAGCGAGAAGGTTTCCAGCACGCTGCCGGTACAGGACGCACGCATCTACCCGCGTGGCGGCCTGGACGTGCTGTCGAGGAAGGAAGTGGCGCGGCTGCGCGATGCGTCCAGCGGTGGCATGCATGAGCTGCTGCGCCGTTGTGCGCTGGCGGTGCTGACCAGCGGCAGCGCCAGCGACGATCCGCGCGCGGCGCGCGACCTGTACCCGGACTTCGACATCCAGGTCACCCAGCAGGACCGCGGCGTCCGCATCGATCTGGTCAACGCGCCGGCGATGGCCTTCGTTGAGGGCGAGATCATCCGCGGCGTGGCCGAGCTGCTGTTCGCCACCGTGCGCGACCTGGCCTGGACCGCGATCGAGCTGGGCGAGGACGGCGCGACCGACCTGTCCACCTCGCCGGGCGTCACCGATGCGGTGTTCGGCCTGCTGCGCAACGCGCGCGCGCTGCACCCGGCCGACCCGAACCTGGTGGTGTGCTGGGGCGGGCATTCGATCTCGCGCGACGAGTACATCTACACCAAGCAGGTCGGCTACGAGCTGGGACTGCGCGGGCTGGACATCTGCACCGGCTGCGGCCCGGGCGCGATGAAGGGGCCGATGAAGGGCGCCACCATCGCCCACGCCAAGCAGCGCAAGCGCACCAACCGCTACATCGGCATCACCGAGCCTGGGATCATCGCCGCCGAGTCGCCGAACCCGATCGTCAACGAGCTGGTGATCATGCCGGACATCGAGAAGCGCCTGGAGGCCTTCGTCCGCATGGCCCACGGCATCATCGTGTTCCCGGGCGGCGTCGGTACCGCGGAGGAGATCCTGTACCTGCTGGGCATCCTGCTGCGCGAGGAGAACGCCGAGCTGCCGTTCCCGCTGATCCTGACCGGCCCGACCATCGCCGCGCCGTATTTCGAGCAGATCGATCGTTTCCTGAAGCTGACCCTGGGCGAGGCGGCGACCTCGCGCTACGAAATCGTCATCGGCGACCCGGTGGCGGTGGCCAAGAAGATGGTGGCCGGCATCAAGCGGGTGCGCGAGTCGCGCATCGCGCACAAGGATTCGTTCTACTTCAACTGGTCGCTGGACATTCCGCTGGCCTTCCAGCAGCCCTTCGTGCCGACCCACGAGGCGATGGCCGCGCTGGACCTGCACCATGGCAGGCCGGCGTCGGCACTGGCGGCCGACCTGCGCAGGGCGTTCTCCGGCATCGTCGCGGGCAACGTCAAGGAAGACGGCATGCGCCGGATCGAGCAGCATGGTCCGTTCGAGATCCATGGCGCACCGGACATGATGCAGGCGCTGGACGAGCTGCTGCGGGGCTTCGTCGCCCAGCGCCGGATGAAGATCGCCGGCGAATACCGGCCCTGCTATCGCGTGGTCGCGTAACGGGATCGGCGCGCGGCGGCGGACACGGCCCCGCGGCAGGGCAGGGCCACCCGGCAGGGGGAGCGGCGGTGGTCCGCCCCTCCGTCCCGTTCGACCGTTCATCCCGTCGCCGCTTGCGCGCCGGGACGGCGGGGCTAGGCTTCCGGTCGAGCCTAGGGGAACGCCCGCATGCCGTCACGCCGCCGCCAACGTGGATTCACCCTCATCGAACTGATGGTGACGGTCGCCGTTGCCGCGCTGCTGCTGAGCCTGGGTCTGCCCAGCTTCCAGCAGGCGATGCGTTCCAATCGCGTCGCCACCACCAGCAACGAGCTGATGGCATCGCTGGCGCTGGCCCGTGCGGAGGCATTGAAGGGGCTGGGTCCGGCAGGCATCTGCCGGACCGAGGATGGCGAGACCTGCGCCGACGGCACCGACTGGTCGGTCGGCTGGCTGGTCTGGCGGCAGGAGCGGAGCGCCGACGGCGTCACGCTGGTGCCGGTGCGCTACGTCCAGAGCGTGGGCCGCATGTCGGTCACCGGCCCCGTGGGTGGTCTGGATTTCACCGTGCAGGGGCGTTCGGCCGACGGCGATCAGAGCATCGACATCGCACCGAACGATGCCGAAGCGCCAGCACGCTGCCTGTCGGTCAACGTGACCGGGCAGACCCGGCTGTCGAAGGAGGCCTGCGCATGAGTGGCCGACGCTTCAGTGGGCGCCTCCACCAGCAGGGCGTCAGCCTGGTCGAGGTCATGATCGCGATCCTGGTGATGGGCGTCGGCATGCTGGGGTTCGCGCTGCTGCAGACGATGAACGTGCGCTTCACCCAGAGCGCGAACCACCGCACCCAGGCCACCAACCTCGCGTACGACATGCTGGACCAGATGCGGGTCAACCGCCTGGCCGCGGCGCAGTACGCCGGGAACTACACGGCGTCGACCGACCTCGACGACTGCGAGCCGGATGATGCCGTCGGTGCGACCGCGTTCGCCAGCGTGTGGCAGTGCCGGCTGGGCGCGGCCCTGGGCGGCGGCGCCAGCGCCACGGTGTCCTACGACGACGGCGAGGCGACGGTGGCGATCACATGGGGCGACGAGCGCTGGAACGACGAGGACGGAGATGGTGCAGTGAGCGCGGCAGAGAAGAACCAGACCTTCGAGGTCGGGAGTCGCCTGTGAAGCGTTCGATGCCCCAGGCGATGCGAGGGCTCTCGCTGGTCGAACTGATGGTCGCGCTGGTCATCGGTACCATCCTCGTCCTTGGCATGGTCCAGGTGTTCGCCGCATCCCGGGCGGCCTACCAGCTGTCCGAGGGCATGGGCCGGGTCCAGGAGAACGGCCGCTTTGCAATGGACTTCCTGCAGCGCGACATCCGCATGGCCGGCCACTTCGGCTGCGTGAACGACCAGGCCAGGCTGCTTGGCAACAATGCCTTCAGGTCGCATTTCGACGCCGACGGCGTGCTGGATTTCTCGCGGTCGATCGAGGGCTACGACGATGCCTCGCCGACCGGCCTGACGCTTTCGCCGGCGCGTGTGGCGGGTACGGACAGTCTCGTGCTGCGCTTTCTGCGTGGGAATGGCGTGCCGGTCACGGCCATCGACGCCGCAACGCTCAGCGTGGAAATCGACCCGGACAAGTGGGGGGCGCTGACCGATGGCGGCGTCGCCTCGCCGCAGTTGTTCGGCATCGCAGACTGCACCTACGCGGATGTTTTCGCGGCGGACAGCACGAACTCGGGCGCGGGGCAGGTGGTGGCGCCGGCCGCGGTCGACGATCTCGCGCTTTATGGCACAAATCCCGGTGGCGGTCCGGCGCTGCTGTACCGCGCCGAGGCACTGGTCTACTACATCGGGATCGGTGCGGGGGGGCAGCCATCGCTGTGGCGTGCGCGGATCGCCGCCGATGGCTCGACCAGCAGCGAGGAGCTGGTCGAGGGCATCGAGAACATGCAGCTGCGTTATGGCATGGACCAGAACGCGGCATCGGACCCGACCGGCTTCATCGCGGAGCAGGGCGATGCCGGTGATGTGGGGACGACCGCCGCGGATTGGCGCCGGGTCGGCCAGGTGCAGGTGGCGCTGCTGGCGGTCAGTCCGAATCCGGCGACCGCCGTTGCGGCCGAAGCCGCTCCGCGGCTGTTCGGCGAGGCGCAGACGGTGCCGTCCGACGGCCGGTACCGCGCCGTGTACGAAACCTCGATCGCGCTGCGCAACCGCCTCTATGGCAACTGAGCGATGACCATGCCAACGCCAAGAAACACCCTGTCCACGGCCCGGCGGCAGCGCGGGGCGGCGCTGTATGTCGCGCTGATCATGATCGTGCTGCTGGCGCTGATCGGCATCGTCGGCATGCAGGTGGCGGGACTGCAGGAGCGGATGGCCGCCAACTACCGCAACACCAATCTGGCCTTCCAGGCAGCCGAAGCCGATGTGCGTGGTCGCGAGTGTTTCGTCGAGGGGCTGGTGAACCGGACCGGCACCTGTGCCGACCAGACCGTCGATGTGGAGCAGACCTGCGACGACGGGTTCGATCCGACCACGTGGGCCAATGCGTTGTCGACTGATGTGCCCCAGGTCAACCGTGTGCGGGTCCGCGCGATCGGTGCCTGCATCTCCGGCAACAGCAGCCTTGCGCAGGGCAGGGCACCGGCGAGCGAAGACCCCAACCCGGTTTTCCAGATCACCATTTACGCGACCAACGAGGCGGCGAACGCCAACGCGGCGGTCGACACCATCTTCAGGCCCTGAGGCATCCCCATGGCGACCCGTCGCATCAAGCTGCTCGCCCTCGCCGTACTCGCGGCCGCCGGCGGTCTCGGCTACCACCTGCTCACGGCGACGGCGCAGACCGCACCGCCGGAACTGGCGCAGGCGCCGCTGAACGTGACGCGCACCATCCCGACATCCTTCATCATGGCGCTCGATGATTCCGGTTCGATGATCTGGGAGACGCTGAACAATACGCGTGACGGCGTTTACGTCTGGAGGGACAACAGGTTCTACAACACCTCCGGAACGGCACACGGTTACTCCGACACGAACAACGACGCCTTCCGCTTCTATTACAGTTTCCCGGTTGGTAACCGCGGCGACAACAAGTCCGCCTTCCCGCCGATCAATGCCTTCGGTTTCGCGCGCTCGCCCGACATCAACAGCGCGTACTTCGACCCTAGGTTGAGTTATGAGCCGTGGAAGAACGGCGACGGCTCGGACTATCTGGCGCGGATCGATCCGGCATCGGCTCCCATCGACCCGCGCCCGACGGGTTCGAACAACAAGATGACCGGTACGCTGAACCTGACCGCCGACATCGAACGCAACGACAACGACTACTGGCGTTTCCAGGTGCACTCCGGGATGGTGCTGCCGGTGGGCACGGTGGTACGGGGTACCTGCAACAGCACGCCCGGCCTCCCCGGCGGGACGAACAACAACTGGCGCACGCTCACAGCATCGACCCGCATCGACCAGTCTTGCAGGCTTGCGTTCCGTTACTACCCGGCGACGTTCTTCCTACGCGACAGGGCATCGCTGCCCGCGACTTACGGTTACACGGCCGATCCGGTCGAAGTGACCAATCCTGCGGGAGGCGCCCCCGGTACGCTGTACAAGTACGAGATCAAGCTGGCGAACTTCGGCGGCAACCAGGCCGCCTACGATTCGGCCATGCAGAATTTCGCGAACTGGTTCAGCTATTACCGCACCCGGCGCGAGGGTCTGATCGGTTCGGTGACCAATGCGCTCAACAGCGTGTCGCGGATGCGGGTCGGCTGGTTCCGGATCAACAACCGCAACGAAGTGGCGATGCGCGACATGTCCGATGCGGCGCAGCGCACGGCCCTGTTCTCCGAAATCCACCAGATGCGTGCAAGCGACTCCACGCCGAACCGGCGCGCCGTCCAGCACATGGGCCAACAGTTCAAGCGCACCAACGCGGGGGCGCCGGTCCAGTATTCGTGCCAGAAGAATGCGGGCATGCTGTTCACCGACGGCTACATCAACGACGACGCCAGCCCCAGTGTCGGTGGCAATCTGGACGGAACGCGCATGCCTACCGCGCCATTCGCCGACAGCGTCAGCAACACGATGGCCGACATCGTCGTGCCGTACTACCTGGACAGCCTGCGGCCCGATCTTGAGAGCAACAGCGTGCCGGTGCCGGCGCAGTGCTCGAGCGACAATCCGGATCCGCGTCTGGATTGCCAGACCAACCTGCACATGAACTTCTACGGCATCACGCTGGGTACCCGAGGCCGCCTGTTCGACGTGAGCTACGTGGCGGACGCGAACAACCCGTCCATCGTCACGCCGGATCCGTTCGTCTCGCCCCCGACTTGGCACACCGATCGGGAGAACCTCACGCCGAACGCCGTCGACGAAATGTGGCATGCCACGCTGAATGCGCGTGGCGCGATGATCAACGCCCGTTCGCCGGCCGCGGTCACCGAGGCGATGAAGCGGATCCTGGCCTCGGTCGGTGAGGGCACCACGCCCTCCGGCAGCATCGCGCTGACCGGCGCGCGTATCGGTGCGGGTTCGCTCAGCGTCGTGCCGTCCTACACCGCGGAGGCGCAGGGCGACTCGCCTCCGACCGACTGGTATGGCGAACTGGTCGCGAGCCGGGCGTCGTCCAATGCCCTGAGCGGTCAGGTCACCCTGACCGAGGCGTGGCGTGCCAATGCGCAGTTGCCGGCGCATGCGAGCCGGAACATCCTGTTCGGACGGACGGGCAGTTCGGTGCGGCCAACCGTGGCCGAGTTCACCGCCAGCAATCTCCAGGCAGCGGGCATCGGCCTGGAGGACCTGTGTGCCGGCCCGCTCGCCCCGTCCCGCTGCGCATCGAGCATCAATGGCCTTGGAGTGTCGCTGGACGATGCAGTGAGCTACCTGCGCGGCAACAGGGCGCTGGAGGGCAGCAGGCTGCGTTCGAGAACGAAGCTGCTGGGCGACATCGTCAATTCCACGCCCGTGGTGACCGCGGGGGCGGTGATCCAGGAATCGCCTGTCGTCCGGACGGTCGATGATTACGGATACCGCGCACTCGGTGGGGACCTGGCGTCGAGCTATGCGACCTATCTCGCCAACAAGCGGACGTCCGGACGGCAGATGGTGTACGTCGGTGCCAACGACGGCATGCTGCATGCGTTCGATGGCGCGACGGGTGCCGAGGTCTTCGCCTACATGCCGGCCACGGCCTTGGGGCATCTGGGCAATCTCCTGTTCCGCTACGATCCCGCCGATGGCGCAGCCCAGCGCTTCGAGCACCGTTACTACGTCGATGGGCCGGTCACGATCTCCGATGCCTTCATCGGCGGAGAGTGGCGCACGGTGATGGTGGGAACCGCCGGCGCCGGTGGACGCAGCGTGTTCGCCCTGGATGTCACCGACCCCGAGGACGTCGAGGTGCTCTGGGAGATCAACGACCTGATCACCGGCGCCGATTCCATCTCCGGCAACATCGGCCATGTCCTGGGCAAGCCGATCATCGTGCCTGTTGGAACCGGTGCCGACACATCCTGGAAGGTGGTCTTCGGAAACGGCTACAACAGCCGCTCGCATGACGCCGCCCTGTTCGTAGTAAATCTCGAGGACGGCACGGCGACGACCATCGTGGCGAGCGAGACCTCCGGCGATGCGTCCGCGCATAACGGTCTGGGCAACATCGTCGTCGTGGACCGTCAGCGTCGCAATGCGGCAGGCAACGCCTGGACCATGGGCAGCGACGGGCGTGCCGATACGGTCTATGCAGGAGATCGCAACGGGGCGCTGTGGAAGTTCGACCTGAACACGGAAACGGTGGCGTTCGACGGGGTGCCGTTGTTCGTCGCCGCGTCGGGTAGCGGCGATAATGCCGTGCGCCAGCCAATCATGGGAGGGCTGGATGCCGCCGCCGGCCCGGGCACCGCCACGATGGTGTACTTCGGCACGGGCAGCTACTCGTTCGTCGGCGATGACGCCAACAACGCGCAGCAGACGTTCTACGCGATCATCGACCGGGGCGCGCCGGTCGCTGGGCGCGCCGACCTGCTCGAACAGACCGTCGGCAGCGACTCGGCCGGCTATCGTGCGAGCAGCACCAATTCGATCTCCGCGTTGAACGATGGCTGGTACATCGATCTTCCTTCGGGAGAGCGTTTCGTCGGCAATCCCCGTGTGGAGAGCGGCATCGTGTTCTTCCCCGCCTATCAGCCGGGCACGCAGGGGGGCGACATCTGCGGCCTGGGCGGCGAGAACTGGCTCTATGGACTCAATGCCTTGACCGGTGGGGCCGCGCTGACGAATGTCAGGGTCGGCTCTCCAAGCGGCAGTTCGCCCGACAGCACGACAGGCGCGATCAAGCTGGATACCTCGGGTACCGCACCTGTAACGGACGTGGCGGCCATGACCACGCCCCGGGTGTCGCCCCTGGCCAGCGGAACCGATCCCGACGATCTCGAGGACGCGCTGGCCGCCCGGTGCTCCATGGTGATCCAGGCCCCCGGATCGGAGCCCTTGTATCTGCCCCGACCATGTGGGCGCCAGTCCTGGCGACAGGTGCGATGACCATGCGCGCGCTCCATCCAATCGTCCGCACCCGGGAATCAGGAATGAAATCCACTCATGGCTTCACGCTCATCGAGCTGATGATCGTGGTGGCGGTGGTCGCCATCCTGGTCGCCATCGCCTATCCGTCCTACCAGGAGCAGGTGCGCAAGTCGCGCCGGGCGCAGGCCAAGGCGGACCTGATCGAGTACGCGCAGGCGGCCGAACGCTACTTCACGGTCAACAACACCTACGTGGACTTCGAGCTGCCGACGGACAAGTCGCCACGGGAGGGGACCGCCAGCCACTATGGGCTGACGCCAGCCGGCAAGTTCGACACCGCGGACACCTTCACCATCACCGCCACGCCGCAGGGTGGTCAGACGGCCGACCGCTGCGGCAACCTGACCATCACCAATACCGGCCGCAAGGGCAAGACCGGCAGCGCGGATCTGTCCGAATGCTGGTGATCGTGGAAATTTTTCACTGAGGCTTGCCATCCCCGAAGAAATGCTCATACAATGCGCACCCCGCCCGAATAGCTCAGCCGGTTAGAGCACTTGACTGTTAATCAGGGGGTCGTTGGTTCGAGTCCAACTTCGGGCGCCAGATTCAAAGCAGAAGGCCGCGAGCAATCGCGGCCTTCTGCTTTTCCGGAATGGGGCGGATCGTCGGGTCAGGCGCAGGGCGTCGGTGTCCGCGGACGTGCGCTGCGCACTCTGCCGACGTTGTTGACCACCACCTCGCCGCGCACGCTGCCGGCGATGCAGATCCTGACCGTCAGGTTGGTCCCGCCGCTGCGTCCGTCCGGCTGGAAACGGATCCGGGGCCTGCCGGCCGAGGACTGGATCCTGACCGATGCATGGGTCGGGCGATGCTGCTCTGCCAGGACGTCGCCGGGCGTGCGTGGCTGGCTGCCGCCGGTGGGGTCGCGGTACATCAGCCAGCCCTGACTCCAGTCCGCGTCCGTGCGGCAGCGGCCGTCGCCGCGGGAGGGGCAGACCGTCACCGGCGTCCGGCGCATGATCGCGGTGTTGCGGGCCTGGGCGAACTGGGCGCTGACCAGATGCAGGGCCGTCGCCGTGCGCTGGCGCTCGATGACGTCCCGGAACCCTGGCAGCGCCAGCCCGAGCAGAAGGGCCAGCACCGCCAGGGCGATCAGCAATTCGACCAGGGTGAATCCCGGCGCATCCTTGCGCATGTGCGAATCCTTTCGCACGGGAAGTAGGGTCAGGATGCGCGTCCGGCACGGGCCGCGCGATCGGCCAGCCTCCCGGTGCCGTGTAGGAAAGCGCCCGCTGACCGGGTCAGGCAGGCGCCACGGCCGCCGTGAGATGCCGACACGGCCTGGATGCGTGCCCTGTCTATACTGGGCGGTCCCCCGATGCGGTGCCGCGCATGAGCGAGCAGTTCGAGCTGGTGTCCCCGTATTCGCCCGCAGGCGACCAGCCACAGGCGATCGAAAAGCTGGTGGCCGGCTTCGAGGCCGGCCTGGCCAGGCAGGTGATGCTGGGCGTCACCGGCTCCGGCAAGACCTACACGGTCGCCAACGTGGTCCAGCAGGTGCAGAAGCCGACCCTGGTGATGGCGCCGAACAAGACCCTGGCGGCGCAGCTGTATGGCGAATTCAAGGCGTTCTTCCCGAACAACGCGGTCGAGTACTTCGTCAGCTACTATGACTACTACCAGCCGGAGGCCTACGTCCCGTCCAGCGACACCTTCATCGAGAAGGACAGCTCGATCAACGACCACATCGAGCAGATGCGGCTGGCGGCGACCAAGGCGCTGCTGTCGCGGCGCGACGTGCTGGTGGTGGCGACGGTGTCGGCCATCTACGGCCTCGGTGCGCCCGAAGATTACCTCTCGCTGCGCCTGATCCTGTCGCGCGGCGAGCGCATCGACCAGCGCGAGCTGCTGCGCCACCTGACCCAGCTGCAGTACACGCGCAACGAGTACGAGCTGCAGCGTGGCACCTTCCGCGTGCGCGGCGAAGTGGTGGACGTGCATCCGGCCGAAAGCGACGACGAGGCGGTGCGGATCGAGCTGTTCGATGGCGAGATCGAGAACATCGCCGTGTTCGATCCGCTGACCGGCGAGGTGCTGCGCCGGATCCCGCGCTACACGATCTACCCGAAGACCCACTACGCGACCACGCGCGAGCGCGTGCTCGGCGCGGTCGAGACGATCAAGGCCGAGCTGAAGGACCGTCTGGAGCAGCTGTATTCGCAGAACAAGCTGGTCGAGGCGCAGCGTCTGGCGCAGCGCACCCAGTTCGATCTGGAGATGATGGCCGAGGTGGGCTTCTGTTCCGGCATCGAGAACTACTCGCGACACCTGACCGGGCACGCGCCGGGCTCGCCGCCGCCGACCCTGTTCGACTACCTGCCGGCCGACGCGCTGCTGGTGATCGACGAATCGCACGTGACCATTCCGCAGATCGGCGCGATGTACAAGGGCGACCGCTCGCGCAAGGAGACGCTGGTCGAGTTCGGCTTCCGCCTGCCGTCTGCGCTGGACAACCGGCCGTTGAAGTTCGAGGAGTGGGAGGAGCGTGCGCCGCGTGCGATCTACGTGTCGGCCACGCCGGGTCCGTACGAACTGCGCGAGGCCGGCGACGAGATCACCGAGCTGGTCGTGCGTCCGACCGGCCTGGTCGATCCGCGCATCGAGATTCGCCCGGTCGCGACCCAGGTCGACGACCTGATGGGCGAGATCAACAAGCGCGTGGCGCTGGGCGACCGCGTGCTGGTCACCACGCTGACCAAGCGCATGGCCGAGAACCTCACCGACTACCTGTCCGAACACGGCATCCGCGTGCGCTACCTGCATTCGGACGTGGACACGGTCGAGCGCGTGGAGATCATCCGCGACCTGCGCCTGGGCAAGTTCGACGTGCTGGTCGGCATCAACCTGCTGCGCGAGGGCCTGGACATGCCCGAGGTGTCGCTGGTGGCGATCCTCGACGCCGACAAGGAAGGCTTCCTGCGCTCGACCGGCTCGCTGATCCAGACCATCGGCCGCGCCGCGCGCAACCTGCGCGGCACCGCGATCCTGTACGCGGACAGCATCACGAAGTCGATGAAGGCGGCGATCGACGAGACCGACCGCCGCCGCGAGAAGCAGGAGGAGTACAACAACGTGCACGGCATCGTGCCCAAGGCGATCGTGCGCGAGATCATGGACGTGATGGAGGGCGCGCGTGCCGAGCCGGCCGAGGGCAAAGGCAAGGGCGGCAAGAAGGGCGTGCGCAAGGTCGCCGAGGAGCGCCAGGATTACGCGACGATGGACCCGGCCAAGGCCGCCGTCCGCCTCAAGGAACTGGAGCAGCGCATGTACCAGCACGCCCGCGACCTGGAGTTCGAGGATGCCGCCCGCCTGCGCGACGAGATCCGCAAGCTCAAGGACGCCGTCCGCTGAACTGTCCCGTGGAAGGGGGAGGCCGGCGGCCATGAACTATTTCGCGTGGGGGAGTTGCCGGACGGGCGGGGACGGGTTAAGATTCGCGCCCTTGCTGAGGCGCAGTCCTCGCAACGATGGGCGGTTAGCTCAGCGGTAGAGCACTACCTTGACATGGTAGGGGTCACAGGTTCGAACCCTGTACCGCCCACCACTCCAACGCCTGAAACCGGGCAGCGGGGTGGCACGATGGAAGGCCGGCCCATGCGCCGGCCTTTTTCGTTTGTGCGGTCTGTCGTCGTCAGGGCGGCGTCCTGATGCCTATTTCACTGCCCGCACGCGGCGTTGACCAGTCGAGGCGTCCCGTGCCCGGCGTCACGCGCGTGAGGTGACGGCACCCGGTTTCGCCTTGATTCCAGACGGGCGCAATGGTTTGCTTGCACACGACTCCCGATACTCCCCGGTCGCCGCTCGACGGATGCGGCGCTGGAGACGCGCGACCCACTGGGATGGGTCCGTCGGGCGAGGGATACGGATGGCATCGCGAGGAACGGCGTGACCGAGGACATCACCAGGCTCCTGCACTCCTGGCGCAGCGGCGACGCCGATGCCGGCGAGCTGTTGTTCGACGAAGTCTACGGGGCGCTGCGCGGCATGGCGGTGGCCCGCCTGGGAAGTGGCCGTGACGATGTGACCCTGCGCCCGACCTCGCTGGTGCACGAGGCACTGCTGCGGATGATGGGGCGCGAGGTGGGGTTCGCCGATCGCGCGCATTTCTTCGCACTGGCCGCGCTGAAGATGCGCGCGGTCCTGGTCGACCACGCGCGCGCCAACCTGGCCGCCAAGCGGGGCGGAGGGGCGATCAACCTGACCCTGTCGCATGTCGATGCGCTCGACGGGCGGGTGGTCGACGATGTCGGTGATTGCGATGTGCTTGCGCTGCACCAGGCGCTGGTCCGGCTGAGCGAGCACGATCACCGCGCCGGACGGGCCGTGGAGATGGCGTATTTCGGCGGCATGTCGCACGAGGAGATCGCACTGGTGCTGGAGGTCTCGGTCCCCACCGTCGATCGCGACCTGCGCTTCGCCAAGGCCTGGCTCAACCGGCAGTTGGCCTGATCCATGCGGCGGATGCACATCTCGGGGGAGAGACGATGGAAGGGGAACGCTGGCACCAGTTGCGCGCGTTGTTCGATGCGGTGTGCGACCTGCCGCCGGATACGTGGCGTGGGGAACTCGAACGGCTGACCGCCGACCCTCAGCTGGTCCGCGACACGCTGGACCTGCTCGAGGCGCAGACCGCGGTCCTGCAGCGGGCGCGGACGCCGCTCCACGGCATGCTGGCGCGGATGGCTGCACCCGAACTGGAGCCAGGCGATCTGCTCGGTCCCTGGCGGCTGACCGAGCGCGTGGCGTCCGGCGGCATGGGCGTGGTCTACGCCGCCCAGCGTGACGACGGGCTGTATGAGCGCAAGGTGGCCGTCAAGCTGCTGCGCGGGCTTTCGGATCCCCAGACCACGCAGCGACTGGCCGTCGAGCGGCGGATCCTGGCCAGCCTGCAGCACCCCAACATCGCCCGGCTGTACGACGGCGGGACCACCGCCGCCGGGCTGCCCTATCTGGTGATGGAGTTCGTGGACGGCCAGCCACTGGATACGTGGTGCCGTGCGCGGCAGCTCGACCTGCGCCAGCGTCTGGCCCTGTTCGTGAAGGTCTGCCGGGCCGTGCAGGCGGCTCATGCGCATCTGGTGGTCCACTGCGATCTCAAGCCCGGCAACATCCTGGTCCGCGCCGAGGATGGCGAGCCGATGCTGCTGGATTTCGGCATCTCGCGCCTGCTCGACGACGGCAGCGACGGCGAGCACGGCCTGTTCTGCACGCCGGCCTATGCCGCGCCGGAGACGCTGGCCGGTGGCACGGTCGGCGTCGCCGGCGACGTCTTCAGCCTGGGGGTGATCCTGGTCGAGCTGCTGGCCGACCGGCGCGTCGAGCGTGGCCTGGCCGACAGTGCCCGGCCGGTCGTGGCGCCGAGCGACTGGGTGTCCGCCGGCTGCGCCTGGCGCAGGAGACTGCGTGGCGACCTGGATGCGATCGCACGCCGCGCCTGCTCGCCGCTGCCGACCGGCCGCTATGGTTCGGTCGAGGCGCTGGCCGATGATGTGCAGCGCTACCTCGATCATCGTGCCGTCGCGGCGCGGCAGGGGGCCAGGCTCTATCGGATCGGGCGCGTGCTGCGCAGGCACTGGCAGGCCGCGAGCGCCGCCGGGCTGGTGCTGATGCTGTGTGGCGGCTTCGTCTGGCGCTTGGGCGAGGAGCGCAGCCAGGCCCGGCATGAAGCGCAGGTGGCCGAGCAGGTCGGCCAGTTCCTGCTGGCGGCGTTCGATGCGGCCGACCCGCGCAAGCGTGGCAAGGGCGAGGTCGAGGCGACGGCGCGTGAGGTGCTCGACGCTGGCGCGGCCAGGATCGCGACCGAGCTGGCAGACTCGCCCGGCATGCGCGCCCGCGTCCAGCATGTGATCGGTCAGGCGTACATGAACATCGGCCAGCGGCAGCGTGCTGAAGACCTGCTGCGCGTTGCGGCCGATTCATTGCTGTCGCCCGAGGTCGACCGGCCACTCGAGGCAGTGGACGCCCTGAACGAGCTGAGCACCTTGCTGGCCAACGGGAGCCATGGCGAGGAGGCCGAGCAGGTGGCGCGACGTGCGCTGGGCGTGGTCGAGCGGCAGCCGCCGGGCGAGCAGGCGATGGTCATGCGCGCGCGCGCGTTCAACTCGCTGGGCCTGGCGCTCATGGAGCAGGAGCGCTTCCAGCCAGCGCTGGAAGCGTTCGAGGAGTCACTGCGGCTGCGCGAGGGAACATCCGACTGGGGGCGGCGACAGGCCGTCGTGCTGAACAATATCGGCCTGCTTTATCGCCGCTGGGACCGGCTGGAGCAGTCGCAGGAGGTCCTGGAGCGCGCGTTGGCGTTGAAGGTGGAGCTGCATGGCCTGGCGTCCTATGAGGTCTGGACCACGCGGCACGTGTTGTCGCTGACCGTATCCGGGCAGGGGCGCCTGCGCGATGCCGAAGCGTTGCAGAAGCAGAACCTGGCGCTGGCACTGGACCTGTTCGGCGAGGACAGCGACAACACCGCCACGGTCTACAACGAACTGGCCGGCATCAACCAGGACCTGGGCGACTATCACGCCGCATCGGCCTACTACGCGCGCGCACTGGAAATCCAGGCGCGCGCGCTGGGCGAGGACAGCGTCGATTACGCGGTGACACTGAACAATTCCGCGGGCCTGGAGGAGTGGCGTGGCGACGCGGAGCGTGCGATCTCGATGTATCGGCGCTCGTTCGGCATACGCACCGCCAGACTGGGGCCCGATGCCGGCCCCAGTCTGCGTGCAGGTGCCAACCTCGGGCGCGCGCTGATGCGGGCAGGCCGTCTGGAGGAGGCCAGGCCGTTGCTCGCGTATGCCGCGGAGGTCTGGTCCACGCGTCTGGAGCCCGATGCGTCGGACATGCTGATCACGCGGATGGGGCAGGCCGAGTGGGAGATGCGCTCGGCGCGCTTCAGCCAGGCGCAGGCCGCGCTGGATGCCCTGCAGCCCTTGCTGGAGGGCAAGCCGCCGCAGCTGCGGATGCGTCACCAGGCGCTGCTTGCCGAGCTGCTGCAGCGGCAGGGGCGCAGCCCCGAGGCTGCCGACGCCTGGCAGCGTACCGTGTCGATGGCCGAGGCGCAGTTCGGTGTCGACACGATTTCCACGGCACGACATCGCATGCCGCTGGCCGAGGCGCTGTTCGATGCGGGGCGCCCCGACCAGGCCCGCGAGCAGCTGCAGCTTGCAGCGCCACCACTGCGTGAGCAGTTGGTTCCGGGTGCCGAGTTGCTGACGCGGATGCAGCAACTGGAGGCGCGGCTCCGCACGGGCTGAGGCAATGCGGACGTCTGGCGTCAGCTGGCGCCGTGGTGCTTCCTGTCGGTCTGTGTCCGGCAGTGCATCCGGTGTGCGAGTCCCGCACCTCGGCTGGACAGCGCCGGTTTCTGCGCACGGCGCCAGTGCCTGGAGTGGATCCGCGCGTTTTCGCCGTTGGGCTGCTGGCGAACTCCCGTGTCGGAGATCTGCAGCGGAGCGTCCATTGGCGCCGGTGTCACGCAATCATGTCGGCGTGGCGATGCTCCGCCATCCGTCCGATGTTGACGACCGTGCCAATGAGGCGCCTGCCGCGGCGCCGCGTTGTCTGCGGCGTTCAGGCGTGCCGGCGCAACGGTCGATGGTACTCAGGCATAGCGACCAGGTCGCAGTGAAACCAGGGCGGCCCTGGCCTCCAGCCGCGCCGGAAGCGGTCCAGGCGCGGCGATGTCGGGGCGGTGCAGCAGCGGCTCGCCGGGATCAGACTTCCAGCGATGCCAGGTCGCCCTTGGTCTCCAGCCACTGCTTGCGGTCGCTCGCGCGCTTCTTCGCCAGCAGCATGTCCATCAGTGCCTGGGTCTGCTCGCCGTCGTCGACGGTCAGCTGGACCAGGCGGCGGGTATCGGGGTGGATCGCCGATTCGCGCAGCTGCTCGGGATTCATCTCGCCCAGGCCCTTGAAGCGGGTCACGTTGACCTGGCCCTTGAGCTTCTCGCGCGCGATCTTCTCCAGCAGCAGGCGCTTTTCCTCTTCGTCCAGCGCGTAGAACACCTGCTTGCCCACGTCCACGCGGAACAGCGGCGGCATCGCCACGAACACGTGGCCGGCCGCGACCAGCGCCGGGAAGTGGCGCAGGAACAGCGCGCTGAGCAGGGTGGCGATGTGCAGGCCGTCGGAGTCGGCATCGGCCAGGATCACGACCTTGCCGTAGCGCAGGCCGGTGATGTCGTCCTTGCCCGGGTCGCAGCCGATGGCGATGGCCAGGTTGTGCACTTCCTCGGAGGCCAGCACGGTGGTGCTGGCGACTTCCCAAGTGTTCAGGATCTTACCGCGCAGCGGCAGGATCGCCTGGAAATCCTTGTCGCGGGCCTGCTTGGCGCTGCCGCCGGCCGAGTCGCCCTCGACCAGGAACAGCTCGGTGCGCGACAGGTCCTGGCTGATGCAGTCGGCCAGCTTGCCGGGCAGGGCAGGGCCCTGGGTGACCTTCTTGCGGACGACCTGCTTTTCGGTCTTCAGGCGCGCGCTGGCGCGGTCGATCGCGATCTGCGCGATCTTCTCGCCCAGGTCCACGTGCTGGTTCAGCCACAGGCTGAAGGCGTCGTGCGCGGCGCCTTCGATGAAGCCGGCGGCCTGGCGCGAGGACAGGCGTTCCTTGGTCTGGCCGCTGAACTGCGGGTCGGTCATCTTCAGCGACAGCACGAAGGCGACGCGGTCCCACACGTCTTCCGGCGCCAGCTTGACGCCGCGCGGCAGCAGGTTGCGGAAGTCGCAGAACTCGCGCAGCGCATCGGTCAGGCCCGAGCGCAGGCCGTTGACGTGGGTGCCGTGCTGGGCGGTGGGAATCAGGTTGACGTAGCTCTCCTGCACCAGTTCGCCTTCGGCGATCCAGGACACGGCCCAGTCCACGACCTCGGTGTCCTTCTTCAGCGTGCCGACGAACAGTTCCGGCGGCAGCAGCTCGCGCCCGGCCAGTTCGCCGCGCAGGTAGTCGCGCAGGCCGTCCTCGAAGTACCAGGTGTCGCGCTCGCCGGTGGCCTCGTCGACCAGGGTCACGTTCAGGCCGGGGCAGAGCACGGCCTTGGCCCGCAGCAGGTGGCGCAGCGCCCGCGCATTGATCTTCGGCGTGTCGAAGTACTTCGGATCCGGCCAGAAGCGCACCTTGGTGCCGGTGTTCTTCTTGCCGACCGAGCCGATGACTTCCAGCGGAGTGGCGCGATCGCCGTCGCGGAAGGTGATCAGGTGCTCGCTGCCTTCGCGCTTGATCCGTACCTCGACCAGATTCGACAGCGCATTGACCACGCTGACGCCCACGCCATGCAGGCCGCCGCTGAAGGTGTAGTTCTTGTTGCTGAACTTGCCGCCCGCATGCAGCCGGGTCAGGATCAGTTCCACGCCCGGGATCTTCTCCTCGGGATGGATGTCCACCGGCATGCCGCGGCCGTCGTCGGAGACCTCGCAGCTGCCGTCCTTGAACAGCGTCACCTCGATCGCCTTGGCGTGGCCGGCCAGCGCCTCGTCGACCGCGTTGTCGATCACTTCCTGGGCCAGATGGTTGGGCCGGGCCGTATCGGTGTACATGCCGGGCCGGCGCTTGACCGGGTCAAGGCCGGAGAGGACTTCGATGTCGGCGGCGTTGTAACGGCTGCTCATGGATCTGTCTGGATGGCTCGCGGAACGACGCGGGAGTGTGCCGCCTGGAGCGCTTTTTTGCACGTTGCCGGTGTTCAGGGCCGCGCAGGCTGGCGGGGCGTATAACGGACGCTGGAAGGGTGGGCGTGCCGCCCCCGTTCCGACCGCCGGACCCGATGTGGAGGATGACCATGAACCGACGCCTGATCTGGATCGCCGCGACTGCCGCCGTGGGCGTGCTGGCCGCGATGCCGCTGCTGGCCCAGAACCGCCAGGGACAGCCCCAGCAGTCTGCCGGCCAGGGCCAGAAGCTCGACGAGCACAAGGCCCAGGAGCAGCGCGAGCGCGATGCCGATGCCGAGCGCGCCAAGCGCCGCGAGGCCGCGCGTGCCGGTCGCGATGGCCGCGACAAGTCGCAGCCCAAGCAGGAAGAAGAGGAGCGGGACCCGCGCTGAGCGGGCCCGCGATGGCCGCCGGACCCGCTGTCCGGTGGTCACCGAAACGGGTCGTATCGCGACCGTGGCTTGGGCAATCCGGGCGCAGCCGCTAGACTATGGCTTTCCGGGAGACCGTTCCCATGACCCCCCTGATTTTCGTTACCGGCGGCGTCGTGTCCTCGCTTGGCAAGGGCATCGCGGCCGCTTCGCTTGCGTCCATCCTCGAAGCCCGTGGCCTGAAGGTCACGATGATGAAGCTGGACCCGTACATCAACGTGGACCCGGGCACGATGAGTCCGTTCCAGCACGGCGAGGTCTACGTCACCGACGACGGTGCCGAGACCGACCTGGACCTGGGCCACTACGAGCGCTTCGTCCGTACCCGCCTGAGCCGGAAGAATTCGGTCACCACCGGCCGGATCTACGAGAGCGTGATCCGCCAGGAGCGCCGCGGCGACTACCTGGGTGCCACCGTCCAGGTGATTCCGCACATCACCGACGAGATCAAGCGCAGCATCGACGAGGCCACCGCCGGTTACGACGTCGGCCTGGTCGAGATCGGCGGCACCGTCGGCGACATCGAGTCGCTGCCGTTCCTGGAGGCGATCCGCCAGGTCCGTGCCGAGCGCGGGCCGGAGAAGGCGCTGTTCATGCATCTGACGCTGGTGCCGTACATCGCGGCCGCCGGCGAGCTGAAGACCAAGCCGACCCAGCATTCGGTCAAGGAACTGCGTTCGATCGGCATCCAGCCCGACGTGCTGCTGTGCCGTGGCGAGCATCCGCTGCCGGACGGCGAGGTCCGCAAGATCGCGCTGTTCACCAACGTGCCCGAGCGCGCGGTGATTTCGGTGCAGGACGTGGACGTGCTGTACAAGCTGCCGCTGCAGCTGCATGCACAGGGGCTGGATACGCTGGTCGTCGATCGCCTGCGCCTGCCGGCGGGCAATGCGCCCGACCTGCACGAGTGGGAGGCGGCGGTCGACGCGACCCTGCACCCGGTCGACGAGGTCACCATCGCCGTGGTCGGCAAGTACGTCGACCACAAGGACGCGTACAAGTCGGTCGGCGAGGCGCTCAAGCATGGCGGCCTGCGCCAGCGAACCAAGGTCAACCTGAAGTGGCTCGAATCGCAGGACATCGAGCAGGGCGCCGAGGCGCTGCTGGGCGATGTCGACGGCATCCTGGTGCCGGGCGGTTTCGGCGACCGCGGGTTCGAGGGCAAGGTCCAGACCGCGCGTTTCGCCCGCGAGCACGGCGTGCCGTACTTCGGCATCTGCTATGGCATGCAGGCGGCGGTGGTCGACTATGCGCGCCATGTGGCTGGCCTGGACGGCGCCAACAGCACCGAGAACGACAAGCAGTGCCCGCATCCGGTGATCGGCCTGATCACCGAATGGCGCACCAGCACGGGCGAAGTCGAGAAGCGCGACGAGAAGTCCGATCTGGGCGGCACGATGCGCCTGGGTCTGCAGGAGCAGCGGCTGAAGCCGGGCACGCTAGCGCGTGAACTGTACGGCAAGGATGTGGTGGCCGAGCGCCATCGCCACCGCTACGAGTTCAACAACCGCTACCGCACCCAGCTCGAGGACGCCGGTCTGGTGATCGCGGCCAAGTCGATGGACGACACGCTGGTGGAAATGGTCGAACTGCCGCGCGACGCGCATCCGTGGTTCCTGGCCTGCCAGGCGCACCCGGAATTCCTGTCCACGCCGCGCGATGGCCATCCGCTGTTCGTCGGCTTCATCCGCGCCGCGCGGGAGCGCAAGGCCAACGACGGCCAGGTCGGCGGCAAGCTGCTGAAGGAAGCGCGCGCGTGAGCCCCGCCGCCTCGCAGGTCCCGGAGGCGGTTGCGCCAGGCGCTGCTTGAAAGGCGGGCGATGCCGGAGCGGTTGGAAACACCGCAGGCTGCCCGCACGTTCGTCCCACCCGCTCCGATGGAGCGGGACTCAACGACAACAGGTGACGTGATGAAGCTCTGTGGATTCGAAGTCGGGCTGGACCAGCCGCTGTTCCTGATCGCCGGCCCGTGCGTGATCGAGTCGATGCAGCTGCAGCTCGACGTCGCCGGCCAGCTGAAGGAGATCACCGGCCGGCTCGGGATCAACTTCATCTTCAAGTCCAGCTTCGACAAGGCCAACCGCACCTCGGGCACCAGCTTCCGCGGGCCGGGTCTGGAAGAAGGCTTGAAGGTGCTGGACGCGGTGAAGAAGCAGATCGGCGTGCCGGTGCTGACCGACGTGCACGAATACACGCCGATGAACGAGGTCGCCGCCGTCGTCGACGTGCTGCAGACCCCGGCCTTCCTCGTGCGCCAGACCGACTTCATCAGGAACGTCTGCTCGGCCGGCAAGCCGGTCAACATCAAGAAGGGCCAGTTCCTGTCGCCGTGGGACATGAAGCCTGTGGTCGACAAGGCGAAGTCGACCGGCAACGAGCAGATCATGGTCTGCGAGCGCGGTGCGAGCTTCGGCTACAACAACCTGGTCAGCGACATGCGCTCGCTGTCGGTGATGCGCGAGACCGGCTGCCCTGTCGTGTTCGACGCGACGCATTCAGTGCAGTTGCCGGGCGGGCAGGGCGGCAGTTCCGGTGGCCAGCGCGAGTTCGTGCCGGTGCTGGCGCGCGCGGCGGTGGCGGTGGGCGTGGCCGGCGTGTTCGCCGAGACCCACCCGGATCCGTCCAAGGCGCTGTCCGACGGCCCCAATGCCTGGCCGCTGGCGAAGATGGAGGCGCTGCTGGAAACGCTGCTGCAGCTCGATTCGATCACCAAGAAGAACGGTTTCCTGGAACAGGCGCTGTAATCCGCCGACGCAGGCAACGGTGTACCGGCAAGGGCCGCTCGATGAGCGGCCCTTGCCGTATCTGCCGTCGCCTGGACTGATGGCGGCCGATGCCGCTGCTGCCGGGGATCGCCTGCATTGCAGATGTCGTCGGGACATCCGGGACAGTCCTGGCGGCGTGTGGCAGGCGTTGCTTTCAGCGGCAACCACGGTGGGTGCACCAAACACGAACGCGCGGGTACGAACCCCGCGGCAGCGCGCCCCGCTTCCGTTAAACTCCGGTCCGACCTCATTCAACCCGGACAGGCATCCACGCCCATGACCAGCATCGCCAAGATCCACGCCCGCGAGATCCTCGATTCCCGCGGCAATCCCACCCTGGAAGCCGAAGTCACCCTGGCCGACGGTTCGTTCGGCCGCGCCGCGGTGCCGTCCGGCGCCTCGACCGGCACCAAGGAAGCCGTGGAGCTGCGCGACGGCGACAAGACCCGTTACCTGGGCAAGGGCGTGAAGAACGCGGTCGGCAACGTCAACGGCGCGATCGCGCAGGCGCTCGCCGGCTTCGATGCGGCCGACCAGCAGGGGCTGGACCGCCGCCTGATCGATCTGGACGGCACCGAGAACAAGGGCCGCCTGGGCGCGAACGCGCTGCTGGGCGTTTCGCTGGCCACCGCGCACGCCGTGGCCGCGTCGAAGAAGCAGCCGCTTTGGCAGTACCTGTCCACGATCACCGAAGGCGACGTGGCCCTGCCGGTGCCGATGATGAACATCATCAACGGCGGTGCGCATGCCGACAACAACGTCGATTTCCAGGAGTTCATGGTGCTGCCGGTCGGCGCGTCCTCGTTCTCCGAGGCGCTGCGTGCCGGCACCGAGATCTTCCATTCGCTGAAGTCGGTGCTGAAGGGCCACGGCCTGAGCACGGCGGTCGGCGACGAGGGCGGCTTCGCTCCGGACTTCCGCAGCAATGTGGAAGCGCTGGATACCATCCTCGAGGCGATCGGCAAGGCCGGCTACACCGCGGGCGAGGACGTGCTGCTGGGCCTGGACGTGGCCTCCAGCGAGTTCTTCGACAACGGCAAGTACCACCTGGTCGGCGAGAACAAGCGCCTGACCAGCGAGCAGTTCGTCGACTTCCTGGCCGACTGGGCCGCGCAGTACCCGATCATCACCATCGAGGACGGCTTGGCCGAGGACGACTGGGCCGGCTGGAAGCTGCTGACCGACCGCATCGGCAAGAGGGTCCAGCTGGTCGGCGACGACCTGTTCGTGACCAACCCGAAGATCCTGAAGGAAGGCATCGATTCGGGCACCGCCAACGCGATCCTGATCAAGGTCAACCAGATCGGCACGCTGACCGAGACGCTGGAGGCCATCGCGCTGGCGCACACCGCCGGCTACGCCTCGATCGTGTCGCACCGTTCGGGCGAGACCGAGGACACCACGATCTCCGACATCGCCGTGGCCACCACCGCGACCCAGATCAAGACCGGCTCGCTGTGCCGCAGCGACCGCGTGGCCAAGTACAACCAGCTGCTGCGCATCGAGGAAGCGCTGGGTGCCAAGGCGCGCTATGCCGGCCGCGACGCGTTCGTGTCGCTGAAGCGCTGACCCGGGAACCGTCATGCGCGCATTGCGCTGGGTGCTGCTGGGGCTGGTGCTGCTGCTGGGATGGTTGCAGTACCGGCTCTGGTTCGGCACGGGCAGCGTGGGCGACGTGACGGTGCTGGAGGCGCAGGTCGAGCATCAGCGCCGCGAGAACGGCGGTCTGGGCGAACGCAACGACGCTCTGGCCGCCGAGGTCCGGGATCTAAAGGAAGGCGTGGCGGCCGCGGAAGAGCGCGCGCGCAGCGAGCTGGGCATGATCAAGCCCGGCGAGACCTTCTATCGCGTGGTCGAGGACGCGCCGCGGCGCGGTGCGGCTCCTCCGCCCCTGCCGCCCCCGGCGGACGACTCCCAGCCGCAACCGTTGCCGGAGGATCCGTGATGGCCGCGATCTGGGCCGTGGTACCGGCCGCCGGGCGCGGCACGCGCTTCGGTGGCGACATTCCCAAGCAGTATCTCGATGTCGGCGGCCGCAGTGTGCTCGAGTACACGCTCGAGGCGCTGCTCGCGCATGCTTCCGTTGCCGGCGTGATGGTGGCGGTCTCGGCGGATGACCGGTTGTGGCCGGGCTGGACGGAGTTCGCCGGCAAGCCTGTCCTGGCCTGCGTCGGCGGCGACAACCGTGCCGCTTCGGTGCTGGCGGCGCTCGATGCGCTGCCGGAAAGCGTGCGGGGGGATGATTTCGTGCTGGTCCACGACGCCGCGCGCCCGAATCTGCCGCTCGACGATCTGGACCGCCTGCTCGAACGCGGGCGCGCCGATCCGGTCGGCGCGATCCTCGCCGCACCGGTGCGCGATACGCTCAAGCGGGCCGGCGACGATGGTGGCATCGATGGCACCGAGCCGCGCGAGCGCCTGTGGCGTGCGCTGACGCCGCAACTGTTCCGCCGCCTGCAGCTGAGCCGTGCGCTGCAGGGGGCGGCCGAGGCCGGACTCGAGGTCACCGACGAAGCGATGGCGATGGAGCGGCAGGGCCTGCGTCCGCTGCTGGTCGAAGGCGCCGAATCCAATTTCAAGATCACCACGCCGGCGGACCTGGCCAGGTTCGCGTTCGAGCGTTCGCAACGCTGAGCCACGCCATGCGACAGGAGGTCGCGATGCCGATCCGGTGGGTCCGTGGCGTGCTGCTGGCGCCGCCGGATGCGCATTTTTCCAGACGCACGCTGCTGGCGTTCGTGTTGTCGCTCGGCGGTTCGCTGCTGCTGGTTGCCCTGGTGCTTGGGGCACTGGGCCTGGCCGGGATCACGATCGACGATACCGGCCTGCCTGAGCGGGAGGCCGGCGTCGGGGACTTCCTGGGCATGGTGCTGCTGGCGCCGCTGATCGAGACGCTGGTGCTGATCGCCTTCCTCGCCCTGCTGCCGGCGCGCATCGGAATCGTGCCGAGGGCCGCCATCTCCGCACTGCTGTGGGGTGGGCTGCATGCGCTGGCCGCGCCGTTCTGGTTCTTCGGTGTGGTCTGGTCGTTCTTCGTCTTCAGTTGCGGCTGGCTGGCATGGCGTCCAGAATCCTTCGCCCACGGATTCGCAGCCGCGGCGATACCGCATGCGCTGCAGAATCTGACCGTGTTCCTGGTGCTCGCCGTCGCCGATTGAGGCCGGACGCGTTCCGGGGACCGGGTCCGTATCACCGGCCGAAACGAGAGGATCGCCATGACCCATTCCCAGCCCGTCCCCTTCCGTATCGGCCAGGGCTACGACGTCCATGTCTTCGGCGACGGCGACCACGTGATGCTCGGCGGCGTGCGCGTCCCCCACGAGCGTGGCGTGGTCGCGCACAGCGATGGCGACGTGGCCCTGCATGCCCTGTGCGACGCCATCCTCGGCGCGCTGGCGCTGGGTGACATCGGCGTGCATTTCCCGCCCGGCGACGCGCGCTGGCGCGGCGCGGACAGCGCCGAACTGCTGCGCCACTGCGTCGGGCTGGCCGCCGAGCGCGGCTGGAGGATGGGCAATGCCGACATCACCATCGTCTGCGAACGACCCAAGGTCGGTCCGCATGCGCAGGCGATGCGTGCGCGTATCGCCGAGGTCTGCGCGGTCGACATCGATGCAGTGAGCGTGAAGGCCACCACCAGCGAGAAGCTGGGGTTCACCGGACGTGGCGAAGGCATCGCCGCACAGGCCGTGACCCTGCTGGTGCGCCGATGAGCGCCACGTTCGCGGCCTTCGGCGACGCGGTGCTGAGCGCCAAGATCCGCAGCGTGCCGGAGGACTTCCGGGTCGAGGAACTGGATGGTTTCGAGGCCAGCGGTGATGGCGAGCACCTGCTGCTGACCGTCGAGAAGCGCGGCATGAACACGGCGTTCGCGGTACGCGGGATCGCACAGTGGGCCGGTGTGCCGGAGCATGCGGTCGGCTATGCCGGCCTGAAGGACCGGCATGCAGTGACGGTGCAGCGTTTCAGCGTGCATCTGCCTGGACGCGAGGCGCCCGACGAGGCGCTGCTCGAGCGCGACGGCCTTCGGGTGCTGGCCCGGACCCGCCACCGGCGCAAGCTGCCGCGTGGGGCGCTGGCCGGCAACCGGTTCGTGCTGCTGCTGCGTGATGTCGTTGGCGACCGGAGCGCTGCCGAGGCCCGACTGGCGTCGATCGCCGCGCGCGGAGTGCCCAATGCCTTCGGCGAGCAGCGCTTCGGCCGCGAGGCCGGCAATGTGGCTAAGGCGCTGGGCATGTTCGCCGGGCGTCGCGTCGGCCGCGACCAGCGCTCGATGCTGCTGTCGGCGGCGCGCTCGGAGCTGTTCAACCGGGTGCTGGCCGCGCGGGTGGCCGATGGCAGCTGGGAGCGCGGGCTCGACGGCGAGGTCTGGGTGCTGGCAGGCAGCCGCAGCGTGTTCGGCCCCGAGCCATGGAGCGAGGCACTGGCCGAGCGCCTGGCGCGGTTCGACATCCATCCCAGCGGACCGCTGTGGGGCAGGGGCGAGCTGCGCTGCCAGGCCGCCTGCGCCGCATTGGAGGCGGCGGTGCTGGCCGACCACATTGCGGTCGCGCTGCGCGACGGACTCGAACGTGCCGGCCTGGAGCAGGAGCGGCGGGCGCTGCGCCTGCAGGTGCAGGACCTGGCATGGACGTGGTCGGCGGACGACCAGCTGCAGCTGACGTTCGCATTGCCGCCCGGCAGCTATGCCACCGTGGTGCTGGCGCAGCTGGGAGCGTGCGTGGACGCTTCGTCGCACGCGGGTGAGGAGCATGCCGGCGCGGCCCAGGCGGGCGACGTCCCCGGCAGCTGAGGCGGCCGGGGAGCTTTCCTGGCATGGCCTGATCGATACCGGAGCGCGGACTGCGGCTCTGCCCGGTCCCTGCCGGGCTGCGAAGGCTGATCGGGGTACTGCGTCGGGCTCGTGCGCCTGTGGATCCGTGTTGCGGGCCGCTACTGCAGACTCTCCCGATGATTCAGAGCGTCGCCGAGCACCGGCGCGTTGTTGCGCCTGTCCGATGCCGTGCGGCAGAAGCCGTGGCGCAACCGGACGCAGGGCGCGTCAGGCAACGCGACGGCAGTGCGCCCTGTTCGTGCACCCTGGTTCCGTGCGAGGGGCCAGGCGATCTGGAATCGCGCTTCGCGTGCGACGTGCGGGTCACGGATGGCCGCCTGGGCCAGATGCCTGCGGATCTGGATCTGGTGATACGTAGCCCCGTTCCGCGGATCCGGCGCGATGGAGGCCGCTCAACGCAACGGGGCGCCCGAAGGCGCCCCGTCGTGATGCCATCCCGATGTCCGGTGGCTCAGAAGCCGCCGCCGAAGGTGAACTGCAGGCGCTCGATCTCGTCGCCTTCCTTCTTCTTGAACGGGAACGCGTAGCTGATCGAGATCGGACCGACCGGGGCACGCCACAGCAGGGCGACGCCGGCAGATGCACGCAGCTCGCCGGCATCGAAGTCGTCGATGCCGTTGTACACGTTGCCGAAGTCGACGAAGGCCGAGACGCGGGCAGCCTTGCTGTCGAACAGGCGCGGGAACACCATTTCGACCTGGCCGACCGTCTTCAACGAGCCACCGAGCGCTTGGCCGCGATAGCCGGCGATCACTTCCGAGCGCGGGCCCAGGGTGTTGTCGCGGAAGCCGCGCACCGAACGGGTGCCACCGGCGTAGAAGTTCTCGTAGAACGGCAGGCCGCTGGCGGTGACGGTCTTCCTGTAGTCCGGGGACGTCGTCGTGCAGGGATCGCTGGCGCCGGGATTCGGATTGGCGGTGGTCGGCTGGGTCCAGCAGATGTTGCGGGTGATGTCGTCGCCGTAGCTGTCGCCGTAGCCGATGTCCAGGCCGGTGCGCAGCACGAACGACGGACTCAGCTGCCAGTAGCGCTGGAACTCGTAGTTGATCTTGTAGTACTCGGCGGTGGAGCCGGGCAGGGTGGCCTCGAGGCCGACGCGCTGGTAGGTGCCGCGGGTCGGCATGAAGTAGTCGTTGCGGGTGTCGCGCGACCAGCCCAGCTCGGTGCGCCAGGCATGGAAGGTGCGGCGGTCGATCGCCTCGATGTAATCGATGATCGACTGCGGCGTGTAGCCGCTGTAGGTCTGGATCTGGTTGCTGTCGATGCCGAACAGCAGCGACACCGAGCTGTACTCGGTGATCGGCAGGCCCAGGATGGTCTGCGCGGCGGCGTTGGTGCTGTTGTACTGGGCGGTGTTGAAGTCCGAGTAGTCCAGCTCGCGCCACCACAGGTTGTAGCCGAGCGACAGGCCTTCGTCGGTGAAGAACGGATTGACGTAGGAGAACGAGTAGCGCTGCAGGTAATCGCTGCGCTGCGCCTCGACCGACACCCGGTTGCCGCCGCCCAGGAAGTTGTTCTGCGACAGCTGGATCGAGGTGGTCATGCCGGCCAGCTGCGAGTAGCCGAGGCCGAACACGAAGCTGCCCGAGGTGGTTTCCTTGACGTTGTAGACGACGTCGACCTGGTCGGGGCTGCCCGGCACGGCCGGGGTCTGCACCTCGACGGTCTCGAAGTAGCCCAGCCGCTGCAGGCGGATCTTCGAGCGGTCGATCGCCGCCTGCGAGTACCAGGCATTCTCGAACTGGCGCATCTCGCGGCGCAGCACCTCGTCGGAGGTACGGGTATTGCCCTTGAAGGTGATGCGGCGCACGTTGACGCGCGGACCCGGCACCACCTGCAGGTTGACGGCCACGGTGCGGTCGGCGCGGTTGCTGGTCGGGATCGGATTGACCCGCGCGAACGCGTAGCCGATGTTGCTCAGCGTGTTGGTGATGGCATCGGAGGTCATCTCCAGCAGCACGCGCGAGAACGTGTCGCCGGCCTTCGGGATCACCAGCCGCTCGATCTGCTCCTGCGGCAGGATCGTGTCGCCGGTGACCTTGATCTCCGAGATCGTGTACTGCTCGCCTTCGGTGACGCTGGCGGTCAGGTACATGTCCCGCTTGTCGGGGCTGATCGAGACCTGGGTCGAGTCGATGTTGAAATCGATGTAGCCGCGGTCCAGGTACCAGGAGTTGAGCTTCTCCATGTCGCCGGAGAGCTTTTCCTTGGAGTACTGGTCGTCGCGCCTGTACCACGACAGCCAGGTGCTCTCGCGCGACTCCCAGGTATCGAGGATCTCCTCGTTGCCGAAGGTCTCGGTGCCGATCAGGTTGACGTGGCGGATCTTGGCCGCCTTGCCTTCCTTGATGTCGATGGTCACGTCGACGCGGTTGCGGTCCAGGCGGCTCACGGTCGGCGTGATCTGGACGTTGTACTTGCCTCGGTTGTTGTACTGCCGGGTCAGTTCCTGGGTGACGCGGTCCAGGCTCAGCCGGTCGAAGGTCTCGCCCTCGGCCAGGCCGATGTCGGTCAGGCCGCGCAGCAGGTCGTCGGACTTGATGTCCTTGTTGCCGTTGACGGTGAGCTTGTTGATCGCCGGACGCTCGGTCACGGTGATCACCAGGATGTCGCCCTGGCGGTCCAGGCGCACGTCCTCGAAGAAGCCGGTGCGGTACAGCGCACGGATCGTCTCGCCGGCATCGGCCTGGTTCAGCGTCTCCCCACGCTCGACCGGCAGATAGGTGAACACGGTGCCGGCCGCGATGCGCTGCAGTCCGTCGATGCGGATGTCGCTGACGGTGAAGGGCTCGCTCGTCTGGGCCAGCGCCGGCAGGCTCAGCGAGGCGGCAAGGGCGACGGCCAGCAGCCGGCGAACGGGGAGTCTCGTCATGTCACGTCCGGGAGAAGGAATGCGTTGCAGCGCGGTGCGCCGGATGGCGGAGGGGGAAAGCTCGGTCGGCGTCATTTCGGCACCAGGCCCAGGATGTCGTTGTAGAAGGCCAGCCCCATCAACCCGGCCAGCAGGGCCAGTCCGACGTACTGTCCGGCAGCCATGGCGCGTTCGCTCAAGGGGCTGCCCTTGATCAACTCGATAAGGTAATACAGCAGGTGACCGCCGTCCAAGATCGGGATCGGCAGCAGGTTGATGATGGCCAGGCTCAGCGAGAGCAGGGCCAGGAAGTACAGGAACCAGTCCGCGCCGCGCTTGGCCGAGGCGTTGGCCGCGCGGGCGATCGTCACCGGGCCGGACAGGTTGGCGATCGAGGCTTCGCCGGTGATCATCCGTCGCATCATGCCCAGCGAGTCGCCGGCCAGATTGACGGTCTCGCGCAGGGCGGCCGGGATCGCCGCCAGTGGGCCGAAGCGCTGCGTGGCGTCGTAGGCCGGAGCGGTGCCGCCGCCGACATGCACGCCGAGCTGCCAGCGATCCTCGCTGCCGGGCGCGGTGCCACGGCGCGGCAGCAGCTCGAAGGCCAGGCGCTCGCCATCGCGTTCGACCTCGACCATGCCGGCGCCGCCGCGCTCGCCCAGTGCCTGGACCTGTGCCGGCACCTCGTCGGCGCCCACGACCGCCGTGCCATCGATGGCCAGGATGCGGTCCCCGGCCAGCAGGGTTCCGTCGGCCGGGCCGCCTTCGACGACGCTGTCGATCAGGGCCGGCGCCAGCATGAACTGCCAGGTCAAACCGACCTGGTGCGCGATGCGGCGCTCGTCGATCCGATCCGCTAGCTGCGACAGCGCCAGCGTTCGCACCAGGCGCCGCCCGTCGATCCGTTCCACCGCGACCTCGATGTCGCGCCGGTCCAGCGCGGGCGCGGCCATCGCCATGCTCGCTTCGGTCCAGGTCGCGACCGGGCGTCCGGCCACGTCGATCAGGCGATCGCCCGGCTGCAGGCCGGCGTCGGCGGCGATGCCGGCGGTGCGGCCCACCACCGGCGCGTAGTCCTGGCGGCCGACCATGAACATCACCCACAGCAGGGCGACGCACAGCAACAGGTTGGCGGCCGGCCCGGCCGCGACGATCGCGATCCGCGACCACACGCCCTGCCGGTTGAACGCATGCGCCTGGCGCGCGGCCGGGACGTCGGTTTCCCGCTCGTCCAGCATCTTCACGTAACCGCCGAGCGGGATCGCGGCGATGGCGAACTCGGTGCCATGGCGGTTGCGGCGCATCCACAGCGGACGTCCGAAACCGACCGAGAAGCGCAGCACGTCGACGCCGCAGCGGCGCGCGACCCAGTAGTGGCCGAACTCGTGGAAGGTGACGAGCAGCCCGAGGCTGACCACCATCCACCAGACGGAGCCCAGGAAATCAGCCATGCGTCCGCCCCGGCGCATCGGCGACGCTGCTGTGGTGGCGCGGGGTGGTGTCGATCATGGTCCGGGTCAGGCGGCGGGCATCCGCGTCGGCCGCCAGCAGATGCTCCAGCGAGGCGGCAGGCGTGGCGGGCAGCGCGGTGAGGGCCTCCTCGACCAGCGCGGGAATGGCTAGGAAACCGATCCGGCCCTGAAGAAAGGCTGAAACGGCTTCCTCGTTGGCCGCATTGAGCGTGGCCGGGGCGGTGCCGCCGGCCGCCATCGCCTGCGTCGCCAGGCGCAGGCAGGGAAAGGCGTCCAGGTCGGGCGCCTCGAAATCGAGCCGCCCATGGGCCAGCAGGTCGAGTCCGCCGACGCCCGATGCCAGTCGCTCGGGCCAGCCTAAGCCGACCGCCAGCGCGGTGCGCATGTCGGGCAGGCCGAGCTGGGCCAGGGTCGAGCCGTCGACGTACTCGACCAGCGCGTGCACCAGGCTCTGCGGATGGACCAGCACGCCGATCCGCTCGGCTGGCAGGCCGAACAGGTGATGGGCTTCGATCACCTCCAGGCCCTTGTTCATCAGCGTGGCCGAATCGACCGAGATCTTCGGTCCCATCGACCACTTCGGGTGCGCGACGGCCTGGGCGGGCGTCACCATGGCGAGCTGGTCGCGGTTCCAGCCACGGAACGGCCCACCGGAGGCGGTCAGCACGATCCGGGCCACGCCCTCCGCCTCGGCCCGGCACGAGCGCAGGCACTGGAACACCGCGCTGTGCTCGCTGTCGATCGGCACGATCTCGCAGCCGGCATCGCGGCTGGCGGCCATCAGCAGCTCGCCGGCCAGGACCAGCGATTCCTTGTTGGCCAGCAGCAGGCGCTTGCCCGCGCGCGCCGCGGCCAGGGTCGAGGACAGCCCGGCGGCACCGACCACGGCCGCCACGACGGTGTCGCACTCCGGCCCTGCGGCCAGCGCGTCCAGGGCCGCCGCACCCGCATGGGGCTGCGTGTCCAGCCCGGCCTGGCGCAGCGCGTCGGCGAGCTGCCGGTAGCCGGCCTCGTCGGCGATCACGGCGTGGTCCGGGCGGTGGACGCGGCACAGGGCGACCAGCGCATCGACGTTGCGGCCCGCGGCCAGCACGCTGGCGCGCATCCGCTGCGGATGCCGCGCGATCACGTCCAGCGCCGAGGTGCCGATCGAGCCGGTGGCGCCGAAGACGGCGACCTGACGGAAGTCCCCTGTGCCGGCCATGTCAGAACCCGAAGATGTCCTTGCCGATCGCGAACACGGGCAGGGCGGCCAGCACGCCGTCGATGCGGTCGAGCACGCCGCCGTGGCCGGGGATCAGGTGGCCGGAATCCTTCACGCCGGCCTGCCGCTTGAGCAGGCTTTCGATCAGGTCGCCGACGATGGAGGCGGCGACCGCGACCGCAGCGACCAGCGCCACCGCCGGCAGCTGCGCGGCGCCGGCCCCGGCCAGCAGGCCGAAGCAGAGTGCGACGACCACGCCCGCCAGCAGGCCGCCCGCAGCGCCTTCGACGGTCTTGTTCGGGCTGATCGACACCGCCAGCTTGCGTCTGCCGAACATGCGGCCGGCGAAGTAGGCGCCGGAGTCTGCCGCCCACACCAGGGCCAGCGCGACCAGCAGCCAGCGGTGATCGACCGAGCCGGCCGCGTCGCCGAGGGTGTCGAAGTTGCCCGAATGGATCAGGCACAGCGCGCACCAGGCCGGGATCGCGGCCAGCGTGCCGGCGGCCAGCTTGAGCGGGCGCGACCATGGGCGGTCCGGCGCACTGACCTGCGGCCGCCACAGCCACAACAGGGAGGCGAGCCAGCCGATCGCGCCAGCGAGCGTCACCAGCTGGAACAGCACCGGCGAGAAGCCGCCGCTGCCGCGCGAAGCCCACACCAGCAGCACCATCACCACCAGGTTCAGCAGGACCAGGATCGTGCGCGACAGGCTGTCCTCGACGCCGGCCAGCTTCAGCCATTCCCACAGACCGGCCAGCATCACCATGGCGGCCACCGCGGCCATCCACGGCGTGGGCAGCAGCAGGATCGCCAGGATCGCGGTGGGGGCCATCAACAGGGCGGCGATCACACGGGTACGGGTCATGCGGCGCCTCCCTGGGCGACCTGCGCGCTGGTCAGGCCGAAGCGACGCTCGCGCGAGGCATAGGCGTCGAGCGCCTGCTGCAGCAGCGCCGCGTCCATCTCCGGCCACAGCCGATCGGTGAACCAAAGTTCGGTGTAGGCCAGCTGCCACAGCAGGAAGTTGCTGATGCGCTGGTCGCCACCGGTACGGATGAACAGGTCGGGCGGGGGCAGGTCGGCCAGCGCCATGCGTGCGCCGACCGCCGCCTCGTCGATCTGGTCCGGCAGCAGCCGGCCTTCGGCGACGTCATGGGCCAGCGCGCGTGCGGCCGCGGCGATGTCCTGCCGGCCGCCGTAGCTGGCGGCCACGACCAGCTGCAGCCGGGTGTTGTTCAGGGTCTGCGATTCGGCCGCCTGCATCCGCTCGCGGATCGCTGCGGAGAAGCGCGCGCGCTCGCCGATGAAACGCACGCGCACGCCGCGCCGGTCGAGCTCGTCGACCTCGCGTTCGAGCGCATTGAGGAACAGCTTCATCAGCGCGCCGACTTCCTCATCCGGACGCCCCCAGTTCTCGCTGGAGAACGCGAACAGGGTCAGCACGGCCACGCCGCGCTCCAGGCAGAAGTCGATCGCCGCGTTGACCGCCCGCGCGCCGGCGCGATGGCCGATCACGCGCGGGCGATGGCGCTGCTGGGCCCAGCGCCCGTTGCCGTCCATGATGATGGCGAGGTGGCGCGGAACCAGCGTGCCGGCAGGGGCGGTCATGACAGTCATGCGGAGAGGCAGACCGCCTCAGACCGCCATCAGTTCCTGTTCCTTCGCCTTGACCACGTCATCGACATCCTTGATGGCCTTGTCGGTGAGCTTCTGGATGTCGTCCTCGCCGCGACGCACGTCGTCCTCGGTGACGGTCTTGTCCTTCAGCAGGTCCTTGACCTTCTGGTTGGCGTCGCGGCGGATGTTGCGGATCGCGACCTTGGCGTCCTCGCCCTCGCCGTGCACCGACTTGGCCAGCTCCTTGCGGCGCTCCTCGGTCAGCGGCGGCAGGTTCAGGCGGATCACGGTGCCGACCACGGTCGGGGTCAGGCCCAGGTCGGACGCGTAGATCGAACGCTCCACGTCCTTGATCATGCCCTTGTCGAACAGGGTGATGACCAGCGAGCGGCCTTCGGACACGCTGATGCTGGCGACCTGGTTGAGCGGCGTGTCGGTGCCGTAGGCCTTGACCTTGATGCCGTCCAGCAGCGCTGGCGAGGCGCGGCCGGTGCGGATCGAGGTGAGCGAGTGGCGCAGAGCATCGATGCTCTTGGCCATGCGTGCCTGCGCGTCGTTCTTGATCTCGTTGATCATCGCCGTATCCATCCTGAAACCTGAATCGGCCGATTATACGGGGGATGGCGCGGCGACGGGCAGCCGGGCGAGGTGCGCGCCGGCGGCCCGTTCACATGCCGCACGGCGCCGCGGGCGTGTCAGCGGCGGCCGCGGACCAGGGTGCCGATCTTGTCGCCGCGCAGGATCCGCATCAGGTTGCCCGGCACCGACAGGTCGTAGACCCGCAGCGGGATGCCGTTGTCGCGGCACAGGGCGAAGGCGGCGGTATCCATCACCTGCAGGTTGCGGGCGATCACGTCCTCGTGGTCGAGCTCGTCGTAGCGCACCGCGTCCGGATGCTTCTTGGGGTCCTTGTCGTAGACCCCGTCGACCTTGGTCGCCTTCAGCAGCAGGTCGGCATTGATCTCGATCGCGCGCAGGGCGGCGGCCGAGTCGGTGGTGAAGAACGGGTTGCCGGTGCCGGCGGCGAAGATCGCGATGCGGCCCTTCTCGAGATGGCGCACGGCGCGGCGGCGGATGTAGTCCTCGCAGACGTCGTTGATCTTCAGCGCGCTCATCACCCGGACCTTTCCGCCGAGCTTCTCCAGCGCGTCCTGCATCGCCAGTGCGTTGATCACAGTGGCCAGCATGCCCATCTGGTCGCCGGTGACCCGGTCCATGCCGCCGGCGGCCAGGCCGGCGCCGCGGAAGATGTTGCCGCCGCCGATCACCAGACCGACCTCTGCACCGGCATCGCGCACCTCGATGATCTCGCGCGCGATGCGCCCGATCACGTTGGGGTCGATGCCGTAGTCCTCCGATCCCATCAGCGCCTCCCCGGAAAGCTTCAGCAGGATGCGGCGATAGGCGAGACTGGACATGGTGCGGGGGTTCCGTGGGGCGACGCGCGCAATTCTAGCCGAAGCGATGGCCGGCAGGCGCTGTCAGGCTCGTGGTGCTTTCGCGCGGAGGCGTGCAGGGGGCGCATCCCGGCTGCGACCCTTCATGCCGCAAGGAGAAGGCGTGAACATGTTCGAGACAGTCGTTGCCGCGCTGGTGATCGGCCTGCTGGCCGCACCGTCCGCCCGTGCCGGCGGTGAGCGAAGGATCGAGAACGAGTGCTTTCTCGACTCGGGCATGTACCGGGTGATCCAGCGGACCTGGATCCTGTCGGGAACCGAATGGGTGCTGGTCAGCGAGCGCACCTGGCTCACGTTCGAGTGTCCCCTGCCGGTGATCGAGGAGTAAGTGGTGCGGACCGCCGCGATGGCGGCCCGTCCTTCGCCGGCCGATGTCAGCCCTGGCCGACCGCCACGCGGTTGCGGCCTTCGCGCTTGGCGCCGTAGAGCGCATCGTCGGCGGCCTGCAGCAGGCTGCGGGCGTCGCGATGCGGCGTGCGCGCATCGTGGGTGGCGATGCCGGCGGAGAAGGTGATGTGCAGCGGCGCGCCATCGACGCTGGCCATCGGCATCTGCGAGGTGCGCTCGAGGATGCGCTCGAGGATACGGGTGGCCGCGCGCTCGTCGGAATCGACCAGCACGATCAGGAACTCCTCGCCGCCGTAGCGTGCGATCAGGTCCGACGCGCGCAGCATGCCCTGCAGCGACTGCGCGAACTGTCGCAGGACCTGGTCGCCGACCAGATGGCCGTGGCGGTCGTTGATGTGCTTGAAATCGTCCAGGTCGACGAAGGCGATCGACAGCGGTACCTCCCGCGCCATCGCATCGGCGAATGCGCGTTCGAGCACCTCTTCCATCTGCAGCCGGTTGTAGACCCCGGTCAGCGGGTCGCGCCTGGACTGTTCGGTCAGGTGCCGCATCCGCTCTTCGGACTGGTCGGCCTCGTGCCGGGCCTGGCCGGCGGCCTGGATCTCGCGCAGGTTGCGCACGATCAGCAGTTCGCGGGCCTGCTCGATCAGGAACTCCAGGTGTTCGGGGCGATTGATCCGCACCTCGAACAGGCTGCTGATCTCGGGCAGCGTGGCGCTGAGTTCGGCCAGGATCTCGGCCAGTTCGACCGACTCGCCCACGCAGGCGCGCACGGCGTCCTGGGCGGCAGCGCGGGCGGGATCGGGATCGTCCACCGCCAGCCACAGGTCGGCGATCGCGCCGGAGGCGGCGACGCAGGCATTGAAGGCGCTGCCTGCCTGCCGGCCGGACGCGGTCTCGCTGTTGCCGATCGCATCCTGCAGATAGTCGGGCAGGTTCCACAGGCCGGCGAGCCAGGCGCCGACCTCGGCATGGTCGCCACCGAGTTCGGCGCGCTCCAGGGCGAGCAGGGCATCGTTGCCGGTGCTGCGGCTGCGCAGCACCAGATAGCGGTCCGGCAGTGCCTTGAGCAGCGCCAGCGCGCCGATGTCCTGGAGCAGGCCGGCCAGCATCAGTTCCTCGGCACCGGACACGCCGGCGTGGCGGCCGAGCAGGCGCGCGGCGAGCGCGGCGAGCACGCTGCGGCGCCAGATCGCGTCCTGTTCCGCGGCGGTGCCGTTGACGCCGCGCAGGCCATGCGCCAGCGAGAACCCCAGGGCGAGACTGAGCGTGGCGTTGAGGCCGAGCAGGGTCATCGCCTGGCTCAGCGTCTCGACCTTGCGACGGCCGGCGTAGAGCGGTGAGTTGGCCACGCGCAGGATGCGCGCGCTCAGCGCCGGATCGAGTGCGATGACGTCGGCGGTGACGCCCAGGTCGACGTTCGGATCCTGGGCCAGCTCGATGATGCGCAGCGCCACGCCCGGCGGAGAAGGCAGGGTCCGGCAGTGCAGCAGGATGGATTCCAGGTCCGGGCGCATCAGGTGCGGCAAGGCTCGAAGTGTCGCTCGTCGCAGTATGCCGGCAATCGCCGTCTTCGGTAAGCGTTCGGGCGGATCGGCAGGGCAAAAAAAAGCCGCGGCGGGCCGCGGCTTTTTCCTCGGGGATCAGTTCCCGATCAGACCTGCATCGCCTTGGCGACTTCGGCGGCGTAATCCTCGACCACCTTCTCGATGCCTTCGCCGACCACCAGGCGCTGGAAGCCGATCACGTCGGCGCCGGCGGCCTTGACCACCTGCTCGACCGACTTGTCGCTGTCCAGCACGTACGGCTGGCCGTACAGGGTGACCTCGTTGACGATCTTGTTGATCTTGCCCGAGATGATCTTCTCCAGGATCTCGGCCGGCTTGGACTTGTCCTTCTCGGACATCTTGGCCAGCTCGATTTCCTTTTCCTTGGCGACGAACTCGGCCGGCACGTCGGCGGCCTTGTTGTGCGGCGGGTTCATGGCGGCCACGTGCATGGCCAGGCCGCGCGCCAGCTCGGCGTCGCCGCCGGCCAGCTCGATCAGCACGCCGATCTTGCCGCCGTGGACGTAGGCGGCCACGTTGTTGGCGCTGTCGATGCTGACCAGGCGACGGATCTGGATGTTCTCGCCCAGCTTGGCGATGGCGGCGGCGCGGGCTTCCTCGACGGTCTCGCCGGTCGGCAGCTTGGCGCCCTTCAGGGCTTCGGCGTCGGCGGCACCGGCGGCCAGGGCGGCAGCGGCGACGGCATCGGTGAAGGCCAGGAAGTTCACGTCCTTGGCGACGAAGTCGGTCTCGGAGTTGACCTCGACCAGCACGGCCTTGCCGCCGTTCTGGGCGACGGCGATGCGGCCTTCGGCGGCGACGCGGTCAGCCTTCTTGTCGGCCTTGGCCAGGCCGGACTTGCGCAGCCACTCGGCCGCGGCGTCGATGTTGCCGCCGTTCTCGGTCAGCGCCTTCTTGCACTCCATCATGCCGGCGCCGGTGCGCTCGCGCAGTTCCTTGACCAGGGAAGCAGTGATTTCCACGGGATTACCTCAGTGTGTGATGGGCATGGCACCGCCCGGTAGGGCGGGAAACGGCATGGACCGGCATGGCCTGCTGGCGGCGCGGTCGACCGTGTGAAGCGGTGGTGCCGGAGGGTTCCGGCACCTGGAGGTGGCCGCGCACTGTGGCGCGGCCACGTGACCGACCGATTACTCGGCGGCGGTCTCGCCTTCCTCGGCCTTCTTGGCCGGGCCCTTGCGGGCCGGACGACGACCCTTGTCGCCTTCGCCTTCGGAGAACTCGGCTTCGGTGACGGTGGCCGAGCTCGGTGCGGCGGCCTTGCCTTCCAGCACGGCGTCGGCGGCGGCGCGGGCGTACAGCTGCACGGCGCGGATGGCGTCGTCGTTGCCCGGGATGGCGTAGTCGACCAGGGCCGGGTCGTAGTTGGTGTCGACGACCGCGATCACCGGGATGCCGAGCTTCTTGGCTTCCTTGATGGCGATGTCTTCATGGCCGATGTCGATGACGAACAGGGCGTCCGGCAGGCGGTTCATGTCCTTGATGCCGCCCAGCGAGGCTTCCAGCTTGTCGCGCTCGCGGCGCAGGCCCAGCACTTCGTGCTTGACCAGCTTCTCGAAGGTACCGTCGGTCTCGGCCGCTTCCAGCTCCTTCAGGCGCGCCACCGACTGCTTCACGGTGCGGAAGTTGGTCAGGGTGCCGCCCAGCCAGCGCTGGGTCATGTACGGCTGGCCGCAGCGGATGGCTTCTTCCTTCATCGACTCGCGCGCGCTGCGCTTGGTGCCGAGGAACAGGATGGTGCCGCGCTTCTGGGCGATGGCCGAGATGAAGTTCATCGCATCGGTGAAGAGCGGAACGGTCTTCTCGAGGTTGATGATGTGGATCTTGCCGCGGGCGCCGAAGATGTACGGAGCCATCTTCGGGTTCCAGTAGCGGGTCTGGTGGCCGAAGTGGACGCCGGCTTCCAGCATCTGGCGCATGGTGACTTGAGGCATTGCGGTGACTCCAGTGAATGGAACCGGCCGCGCGCGATGGCCATCTGATAAGGCTCGCGCATCGGTGCGCATCGTCGGGATGCGCGTGGTTCCGGGGTTGGGCTTCCCCGTCGCTTCTCGTGTCCGAACCCCTTGCGGAGCACCCCGGCACGGATGTGGGCGACAGGTGTGGATTCGCCGGTGACGTCCGGCGTGGACGTATTCATGCGCACGGGGGCGCAGGAAATCCGCGCAAGTGTAATCAGTGCGCGGGGATCGCCGCAAGTGTGGCCGTTTCCAGCGTCTGCGGGCGGCCCTGGTTGATCTGCGCCTCGAACCGTCCCCCGGCATAGCCCGATGCATGTGCCGGCAGGGGCCAGCGGCGGGTGGTGCCTGCGAGCACGTACCCGGCCAGACCGGGCTGCAGCAGGTGACGCTGGCCCTGTGGATCGATCCAGGCCAGCTCGGTGATGCGGGCATGGATGCCGCCGGCATTGTGCAGGACCAGGGCCGGATGGGTCGTGTCGCCCCGTGTCTCCACGCGCAGGTGTGGCGGGGCCTGCGGCACGGCAGGGGAAATGAAGACGGCGGAGGAGTGGCGCAGGCGCGTCGCGCCCGGCGTCTGCGGGTCGGCCTGCTGGTCCAGGATCAGCCTGAACGCGGTTTCGCCCCCCGGTGCGGGGCGCGTGCGCACCAGGCGCAGCCGCTGGCGCCCGCCGGCCGGGATGGTGAAGCGGGCCGGGCTGGGTATCAGTGTCCCGGTGGGTGCCAGCTGCTCGCCGTCGATGCGCTGGCTCCAGTCGTAGAGCGAGGCCTGTGCGGCCCAGGGGCGATCCCCCGGATTGCTGACCCAGACCTCGGCCGCCTCCTGGTCGGCGGGAATCTCCAGCAGGGCCGGCTCGACATGGATGTCGGGTGCGGCGCCCGCAAGGGCCGCCGCAAGCAACGGGACAAGGCCGGCAAGCATCACCAGGTCCGGGTGACCACCTGCGCGCCGTCATCGTCCGTGGCGACAGGGCGGGGCGGGCTCAGCCCGCTGATCCGGTTTGGGGTCTCGGCATCGCCGTCCGCCTGCAGGGCGGGTTGCAGGCAGCCTTCTGCATTGGCCCGGGCGGTGCAGTCAGGGAGCACCCGCAGCTGGATGCCCATGTCCGCCCCCGCGCGCGCATCGGCGGCCGGGGTCGGCGCGGCCACCGGCAGCAGCAGGGCCGCCAGCGCCGCGGCCGCGGCGAGCACGCGGGCAGGCGGAAATGTGGAAGGACGCATGGCCATGTCGCTCGATAGCGGCCGCTGCGGCGCAGGCTTGAGCCAGGTGCGTCACCCCGGGTCAGTAGGTGATGGTGACCGTGATGGTGTCGCTGTAGGTGCCCGGCGCGGTGCCGGTGGCGCTCGTGGGCGGTGCACGGCCATAGATCGTGAGGGTCTGGGCCGCGCCGGTGCCGGTGCCCGGCAACGTGGTGCTGGAAAGCGTGTTTCCCCAGCGGGTGCTGCGCGCGGCGTCCCTGTAGAGCTCGTAGGGAATGTAATAGGTGGTGCTGCCGATGGTCCGGCTCATGCGCCGGTTGCCATTGGAATCGGCATTCAGGCCATTGTTAAGGCCCACCTGCCACGGGGTCCGGTTCACGCAGGTCAGGCTGAGCGTGGTCTGGCGGTCGATGCTGCTGGCGATCCGGCCGACGTTGGTGCCGAAGTCCAGCATGTTGGTGACGTAGGTGCTCGCGTTGCAGCTGGCCGCGACGTTGCCGGTGACGGTGAGCTCGCCCGCAGTGGCGTTGAGGCCGGAGTTGGCGATGCCCCCTCCGGTGGGTGTGGTGCAACTGCTGACGACCGGGCCGATGCCGAGCAGGGTCGGCTCGGACACGGCCGCCTGCAGGGCAATGGGCAGGCGGCTGGTGAAGTTTCCGAACGCGAGCGGTTGTCCGGCAGGGTAGCTGCCATACAGGGTGAAACTGGTGCTGCCCGAGGCGCTGCCGAGGAGCGAGGGGTACTCGAACACGATCAGCTGCCAGGCCGGGGACGTGGTGCTGGTGGTGCCGAACACCGCCGTGCGCCCGGCATTGCTGTAGATCTGGTAGTTCAGCCCTTCGCCGGTCGTATTGGCCAGGCGCCGCCAGCCGGTCAGGCTCCCGCCCGTGCCGGTGCCCAGGCCCAGGCAGACGGCCACCCGCACGGTACTGATGACCTGCAGCCCGGTGGTGGTGCAGGACACGGTCACATTGGTGGTGGTGGTCAGCGCGCCGGTGCCGAGCGGGCCGAAGGCGAGCGTGGGCGTGCCGGAAACCGAGCAGGTGGTCGCCGCCTGCGCGTGGCCGTTCCAGCCGAGCAGTGTCAGCAGGAGCAGCAGGAGCGGCAGTCCCCATCTCATCGAGGGACCCGGTCCGGCGGCATCACCGGCAGCGGCCGGCACTGCAGGGCGGGCAGCTGGCGCTGCCCGTCGGGCGGCAAGTCGAACCGCGCCTCGCAGCTGCCCTCCTGGCTGCGCACACGCAGCACGTTGTGCGCATCGAGGTCCTCGATCCAGGCCATGCCGTCGTAGCCGACCACGGAGGCCGGGTGTCCCTCGCGTTCGATGCGCGCGCCCACGGGCAGCGGCCGCCCGTGAACATCCTGCAGCAGCACGGTGACCGCGCGGATCCTGCGCAGGCCGAACTCCACGCCGATGCCGGCGCCCTGCCTGGGCGTCGCGAGCGCCTCCAGGCGCTCGGCGCGGACATCCGGAGGCAGGTCCATCGCGTCGATGGACAGGCGGTTGCGCTGCCAGGACAGCAGCGGCGTCACCAGCAGCAGACCGTCGTCGTCGGTGCGGCCGATCGGGCGGTTCTCCAGCATCACCGGGACGTCCGGCCAGCCGGTGGATACCACGGCGAAGGCGTCCGGCACCTCGCGCGCAGCGAACATCCGGCCCTTCATCCACACCAGGCTGCCGGCTGCGCTGGCGTAGCCGAACGTGCTGCCGCCCTGCGAGGAGGCGCCGGCCGAGTAGCGGCCGCGCTGGTTCAGCACGCCGATCTCGGCCAGGCCACCGATGCCGTCGTCGCCGCTGCGCGCCTGCAGTCGCCAGCCCGCGCCGCTGCCGCTGCCGTCGCCGGGAACCGGCTTCATCACGTCGGCGGTGGCCACGGTGCGGCCGCCGCTGTGCTGGACCGTGGCGCTGGCCTGGCGGGTATTGCCGAGGGAGATGCTGAGCGAGGCGTAGGCGCTGATGTCGTCGCGGTCGTCGAGATCCTGGTTCACCGAGACGTAGGCGGACCAGCGCTGACGGAACGTCCGCGACCAGAACACGCTGAGATAGCGGCTCCGGTCCATGTCCGGGTAGTCCAGGCGCAGATAGCTCGCGCTCAATGCGCCGAAGCGCTCCAGATTCAGGCCGACGGTGGCCTGGTCGCTGATCGACGGTGCGTATCCGCCCTGCAGGCTGCCCAGGTCCCGGTAGTGGCCGTGCGTGCGGCGGGTGGCGAGGTTGACGTTGATGCGCCGGTTGTTCCAGTTCCAGCCCGCCGCGTACTGGCCGCCGCGCAGTCCGTCGCCGGCGCGGCTGGCGATGTAGGACGCGCTGAGTACGCCCATGCCGCCCAGCAGCCAGAGCCCGCCGGCGCCGAGGTTGGTGATGCCGCCGCCGGCCTCGGCATGGGATTCCAGCGTCATGCCGTTGCTGACGCCGTGTCGCAGCGTGGCGCTGGCGACGGTGTCGTCCTCGTACTCGAACGAGCGCACCCCGAACCCGCGCCGCATGCGGCCGGCGGCGACCGACCAGTCCGTCAGCCCCGCGGCCAGCAGCTGGTGGGTGCCGTAGAAAGAGAAGTCCAGCGTCTGCATCCGTCCGAAGGCATCGGTGATCACCACCTGGGCGGTGCCGTTGCCGGTGATGCCTGGCTGGGTCGCCAGTTGGAACGGGCCGACGGGGACCTCACCCTGGTACTGGCGCAGCCCGTCCACGTACAGCTCCACGCTGGAGGGCACCACCGCCTCGCCGAGGAAGGAGGGCGTGGGCGTCAGCACGCGGTAGGGCTGCAGCCCGTAGTTGCGGCCCACGCGCAGGCCACCCATGCGCACCGGGCGGGTCCAGTCCAGGAAGCCGCTCTGCATGTCGCCGACCGTCAGGGTGACCGCGCTGTCCGGGAAATCCAGGTCCCAGCGGGTGTCCAGGCGCACCGATTCGTGCTGCCAGCCATCGCCGGGCTGCTGCCAGGCGCGCAGGACCAGGTCGCTGCTGAGGCTGCCGGGCCCCAGTCCGAATGCGCGTGCGCCGGTGGTCAGCGCCACATTGCCCTGGCCATCGCTGATGCTGGTGTACAGGTCGTAGTTGATCGCCAGGCCGGGCGAAGCGCTGGCGACCGGGCGGTCGAAACCGGCGGCGCCGAGGCGGGTGGTCGGCAGCTGCAACTGCTCCAGCGGCACGTCGAGGGCGATCGTCTGCATGCCCGCGTCGTAGTGCACGACCAGCCCCGCGATGGCCTCCAGCGTGACGGGCGCCTCGCCACGGACCGGAAAGCCGAGCTGACGCAGGGTCGCGGCGGGGGCCTGCAGGCGGCCTCCCTGCTCGAGAAACGGCAGCAGGCCCCGCGGGGCCTGGTTCAGCGTGACGTCCAGATAGATCGTCTGGGGCGAGGTCAGCGGGGTGGGGGCGGCAAGCATCCCCTCGGCGGAGACATCGAGCGCACCGGCCTCCAGCGACCGTCCCGCCGCCGGCGCGACCGCGATGCCGGCTGTAAACAGTGCCAGCACGCACGCCTCAGCGAGTCGCAGGCGCCGCGGGCAGTGGCGTCTGCTCCGGTTCACCATTGATCCTCGCGCTGAACCTGCCGTCCTGGAAGCGGCTGGCCGGATGCTCCAGCGGCCACCGCATGGTCATGCCGGGGAGCACGTAGCCGACCAGGCCTGCCCGGACGATGAGCGGCCGCTCGGGATCGCCCTGTGCCAGGTCGGCGATCTGCGCGTGGCCATCGCCGGCGTTGCTGACTTCGATCTGGGCGTTGCCGTCGTCGCCAGGCACGAGCCGCCATTGCAGGTCGGGCTGCCCGGCAGGACCCTCCGGCAGCACGAACACCGGCACCGAATAGCGCAGCACGAACTGCATGCCGCTGCGGTCAGGATCGAACGCCGGCACCTCGTCCACGATCACCCGGTAGTACTGCTGCGTCGGCGGTGCCCCGGCCCCGGCCCGCATGATGCGCACCAGTTGCCGCTGTCCGGCGCCGAGCTGCTGCATCGGCGGGCTGATCAGCAGATCCTGGGTCGGCTGCAGCTCGTCGCGTCCGTCGACCTGCGTCCAGCGGAACAGGCGGACCTGCACCTGGACAGGATCGGTGCCTGAATTGCTCAGCCACAGGGCCTCGGCGTCCTGGCCGGCCTGCAGTTCGAGGGTGGTGGGGGCGACCTGCAGGCTGGCCGCCATCGCCGTCCCCGACGCAAGTCCGCAAACGACCAGCGCCAGGGTGCGAAACCACGGGCGACACCGCGATGCACGCGTCATCGCGACCTCAGTACACGATGGTGGCGGTGACCGTGTCCTGGTAGTTACCCGGCGTCGCGTTGTTGCTGGCCGGGCTGGCGACGCGGCCATAGACCTGGAATACCTGATTCTGGCCGGTGCCGGTACCGGCGACCGTATTGGTATTGGGTGTGGCGCCCCAGACCGCGGTACGGCCCGCATCCTGGTACAGCTGGTAAGCGACGAAATTGTTGGTGGTGACCGCCGGATTGACGTGGCGCATGCGGCGGGTCGTCACGTCACCCGGGGATCCGGGATTGGAACCCGAATTGAGCTGGATCGAATAAGGCGTGGTGACGCTGCAGTTGGCCGTGACCGTGCCCTGCGCCAGCAGTTCGGTGGTCGAACTCGCCAGTGCGCTGCCGAAATCCACGTCGGTGGCCGAGGCGGCGGTAATGGTGCAGGCCTGGGTAATGATCAGCCGCACGTTGAATGTGACCTGGTCGGCGGCCGATGCGCTGGCGCTGGCGGCGACAAGTCCGCACGCGGCGAGAAACTGAAGGGTTTTGAATCGTGAAGGCATGGATGGTCTCCCGGACAGCAGTGAGTTTCTGTCGTGGCGCAGCGCCACTCGCGGAGTAATGCATCGGTCGTGCCAAGGCGGATACTACAGAAGTATCTGATGTGGATACTGCGTGGTTTTATCACGCCGGATAATCGAAGTGTGATGTCGATGGGATAATCGCGGCGCGCTGCCGGGGTGCCGTCGGCGGGATCCTGGCGCGGCGCCGGCCGGTTGACGCGACGCAGCAGCCGCTGGCGCGTTCAGAATCGGGCCCGGATCGGCGATAATCGGCCCATGAGCATGCACCTGAAGACCCCCCAAGAGATCGAGCAGATGCGCATCGCCGGCCGCCTGGCCGCCGAGGTGCTGGATGTCGTCGCGGCCCACGTGAAGCCTGGCGTGACCACCGAGGAGCTGGACCGCATCTGCCACGATCACATCGTCAACGTGCAGGGTGCGGTACCGGCCAACGTCGGTTACCGCGGCTTCCCCAAGACCGTCTGCGCGTCGGTGAACAACGTGATCTGCCATGGCATCCCGAGCGAGGCCAAGGTCCTGAAGGACGGCGACATCGTCAACATCGATGTCACCGTCATCAAGGATGGCTGGCACGGCGACACCAGCCGCATGTACTTCGTCGGGACGCCGTCGGTGATGGCGCGTCGCCTGGTCGAAGTGACCCACGAGGCGATGTGGCGCGGCATCCGTGCGGTGAAGCCGGGCGCGACGCTGGGCGACATCGGCCACGCGATCCAGCAGTACGCCGAATCCGAACGCTTCAGCGTGGTGCGCGAGTACTGCGGCCACGGCATCGGCAAGGTCTACCACGACGAGCCGCAGGTGCTGCATTACGGCAAGCCGGGGCAGGGCCTGGTGCTCAAGCCGGGCATGACCTTCACCATCGAGCCGATGATCAACGAGGGCACCCGCTATACCCGCGTGCTGCCGGACGGCTGGACCGTGGTCACCAAGGACCGCAAGCTGTCGGCGCAGTGGGAGCACATGGTCGCGGTCACCGAGGATGGCGTCGATGTGCTGACCCTGGCCGCCGGCCAGCAGATGCCGTTCTGAGCCTGCCCGCATGACGCCAGCGACCGGGACCGCCATTGCCACTGACCCGCAGGCGGTCGATCGGTCGATCGAGGCCGACCCGCACTGGGCCGCTTCCGCACGCGACGTGCTGGCCCAGGCCGACGCACGCTTCGCCCGGCGGTTCGACCAGGGCGTGGACATCGACCGCCTGCTGGCGCTGCGCGCCCGGGCGGTCGACGAGGTCCTGCGCCAGGCGTGGGCGCGGTGCCTGCCGGCCGATGCGCCGCTGGCCCTGTTCGCGGTCGGCGGCTACGGCCGTGGCGAACTGTTTCCGCGCTCGGATGTCGACCTGCTGGTGCTGGCCGATGCCGACGCGCAGCAGGCGCACCAGCCGGCGCTGGCCCGGTTCTTCGCGCTGCTCTGGGATACCGGGCTGCCGATCGGCCAGGCCGTGCGCTCGGCCGCGCAGTGCACCACCGCGGCCGGCGAAGACCAGACCATCATGACCGCGCTGATCGAGGCGCGGCCGGTGATCGCCGATGCGGCGGCGGTGGCGCGGCTGGTCGAGGCGATCGCGCCGGACCGGATCTGGGCCCCGCGCGCGTTCTTCCTGGCCAAGCGCGAGGAACTGCTGGCGCGCCACCAGCGTCATGGCGACACTTCCGACAACCTCGAGCCCAACATCAAGGAAGGCCCGGGTGGTCTGCGCGACCTGCATACGCTGGGCTGGATGGCGCTGCGCGCATTCGGCGTGCGCGACATGGAGGCGGTGGTCGGCCTGGGACATCTGGGCGCCGACGAAGCCGCGGCGCTGACCCGCGAGCGGCGCGCGCTGGCGCGACTGCGCACCTGCCTGCACCTGGTCGCCGCGCGACCCGAGGAGCGGCTGCGCTTCGATTACCAGAAGACCCTGGCGCAGCGCCTGGGCTTCGACGACGACGCCGGCTATCTGGGCGTCGAGAGGATGATGCAGGGCTTCTATCGCAGTGCGGCGATCATCCGCCGCATCAGCGACCGGCTGCTGCAGCGGTTCGAGGAGACCTTCGACGGCGAAGCGGTGCCGGAAGCGCTCAATCCGGATTTCGAACTGCGTCGCGGCTACCTGGCGGCGACCGCGCATTACTGGCCCGAAGGCGACCTGCGCGAGGTGCTGGCGCTGTTCGCGACCTGGGCCGCGCACCCGCAGACGCGCGGGCTGCACTCGCTCACCGCGCGCGCGCTGGCCGAATCGCTGCCGCGCCTGCCGCCCTATACCAGTGCCGCGCCAGCCGCGCGCGAGCGCTTCATGGCGCTGCTGCGTGGCCCGCGGCCGGTCGAGACGCTCACCCGGATGGCCCGGCTGGGCCTGCTCGGCCAGTACGTACCCGCCTTCGCGCAGGTATCCGGGCGGATGCAGTTCGACCTGTTCCACGTCTATACCGTCGACCAGCACACCCTGATGGTGCTGCAGAACATCGCCGGCTTCGCCTCGGGGCGCGCCAGCGAGCGCTTCTCGATCGCGCACGAGGTCTGGCCGCGGTTGCGGCGGCCCGAGCTGCTGCTGCTGGCAGGCCTGTTCCACGACATCGCCAAGGGCCGCGGCGGCGACCACTCCGAACTCGGCGCGGTCGATGCCCGCGCGTTCTGCGTCGCCCACGGGCTGGGCGAGAACGACACCGCGCTGGTCGCCTGGCTGGTCGAGCAGCATCTGCGCATGTCGGTCACCGCGCAGAAGCAGGACATTGCCGACCCGGACGTGATCCGCGGCTTCGCCACCCTGGTCGGTGAGCGCGAGCGGCTGGACTATCTGTATCTGCTGACCTGCGCCGACATCGCCGGCACCAGTCCCAAGCTGTGGAACGCATGGAAGGACCGGCTGCTGGCCGACCTGTACGTCGCCACCCGCCGCGTACTGCGCGAGGGCATGGAGGCGATGGTCGACGCCGACGCGCGCGTGGCCGAGGCCCGCGAGTCCACGCGTGCGCTGCTGCACGAGCAGGGCCATGACGATGCGACGATCGACCGCCAGTTCGCGCAGATGCCGGACGAGAGCTTCCTGCGTTTCCGCCCCGAGCAGCTGGCCTGGCAGGCGGCGGCGCTGGTGGAGGTCAACATGGGCGACACGCAGGCCTGCGTGCGGCCGATCGGCGAGCGCGGCGATGCGCTGGAGGTCTTCGTCCACTCGCCCGACCGCGACGGCCTGTTCGCCGCGATCATGGCCACGCTCGACCGGCATGGGTATGGCGTGCACCAGGCGCGCGTGCTGATGGGCCCCAACGGCACCGTGTTCGATACCTTCGAGGTGCTGCCCACCAACGATTTCTGCAACCGCGACCCGGTCCAGCTCGAGCGGGCGCTGCGCGATGCGCTGGCCGGCCCGCTGGACCGGGTGCGGGCGCCGCGCCGTGCCGCGCCGCGGCTGCTGCGGCATTTCCGCTTCGCCCCGCGGATCGAATTCAGCACCACCGCGGACGGGCGACGCAGCCTGCTCGGGCTGACCTGCACCGACCGCCCCGGCCTGCTGGCCGACGTGGCGCTGGCGCTGCGCAGCTGCCACCTGCGCGTGCACGACGCGCGCATCGCCACGTTCGGCGAACGCGCCGAAGACCTGTTCCAGATCACCGACGAGCACGACCAGCCGCTGGACGAAGCCGCCCAGCAGGCGCTGCGCACCGAACTGCGTGCGCGGCTGGACCCCGAATCCCCCCAAGCC
>Ga0075364_10000020_pt1 | contig 54215 bp, 48 predicted proteins | sample EndMetdeltDD1764_FD_71517 | JGI IMG/M metagenome (GOLD analysis project Ga0075364, IMG submission 71517) | Populus endosphere microbial communities from Tennessee, USA - Endosphere MetaG P. deltoides DD176-4 | ecosystem: Host-associated > Plants > Roots > Endosphere | place: USA: Tennessee... | reverse complement strand
ACGCGCTCGCTGGAGATCTGCGAGACGTGGACCAGGCCGTCCTTGCCCGGCAGGATGGTGACGAACGCACCGAAGTCCATGATCTTGGCGACCTTGCCTTCGTAGATGCGGCCCGGCTCGACGTCCGAGGTGATCTGCTCGATGCGGGCCTTGGCGGCCTGCGCAGCGGCGTTGTTGACCGAGGCGATGACGATGGTGCCGTCGTCCTGGATGTCGATCTGGGTGCCGGTTTCCTTGGTGATGCCCTGGATCGTGGCGCCGCCCTTGCCGATCACTTCGCGGATCTTGTCCGGGTGGATCTTGATGGTCAGCAGACGCGGCGCGTACTCGGACAGCTCCGAACGCGGCGCGGTCAGGCCGTTGGCCATCTCGCCGAGGATGTGCAGACGGCCGGCCTTCGCCTGCTGCAGCGCCTGCTTCATGATCTCTTCGGTGATGCCTTCGATCTTGATGTCCATCTGCAGGGCGGAGATGCCCTCGGACGTACCGGCCACCTTGAAGTCCATGTCGCCCAGGTGATCTTCGTCACCCAGGATGTCGGACAGCACGACGAAGCGGTCGTCTTCCTTCACCAGGCCCATCGCGATGCCCGCGACCGGCGCCTTCACCGGCACGCCGGCATCCATCAGGGCCAGCGAGGAACCGCAGACCGAGGCCATCGACGAGGAGCCGTTCGACTCGGTGATTTCCGAGACGACGCGGATGGTGTACGGGAATTCCTCGATGGTCGGCATCACGGCGAGCACGCCGCGCTTGGCCAGACGGCCGTGGCCGATCTCGCGACGCTTCGGGCCCATCATGCGGCCGCACTCACCGACCGAGTAGGGCGGGAAGTTGTAATGGAACAGGAAGTTTTCCTTGTACTCGCCCGAGACGGCATCGATGATCTGGCCGTCGCGCGCGGTGCCCAGGGTGATCGCGACGATCGCCTGGGTCTCGCCACGGGTGAACAGCGAGGAACCGTGCACGCGCGGCAGCACGCCGGTCTTCACGGCGATCGGGCGGACGGTGTCCAGCGCACGGCCGTCGATGCGGACCTTGGTGTCCAGCACCGAGTTGCGCATGGTGCTGTATTCGAGCTCGCCGAATTCCTTCGACAGCTCGGCCGGGTTCCAGCCCTCGGCGGCGACGCGGCCGGCCAGGGCTTCGGTGACGTCCTTCTTGATCGCCGAGATGGCGTCGCGGCGCTGCAGCTTGTCGCGCACCTGGAAGGCCTCGACCAGCTTGCCGCCGACCGTTTCCTTCAGCGCGCCGATCAGCGCCTCGTTCTTGGCCGGGGCGACCCAGGCCGACGGCTTGGTGCCGGCTTCGACGACCAGCTCGTTGATCGCGTTGATGACCTTCTGCATCTCGCGGTGACCGAAGGTCACGGCGCCCAGCATCACGTCTTCCGACAGCAGCGCGGCCTCGGACTCGACCATCAGCACCGCGTTGGCGGTACCGGCGACGACCAGCTCGAGCTGCGATTCCTTCAGCTCCGACACGGTCGGGTTCAGGATGTACTCGCCGTTCTTGTAGCCGACCTTGGCGGCGCCGATCGGGCCCTTGAACGGGGTGCCGGCCAGCGACAGCGCGGCCGAGGCGCCGATCAGGGCGGCGATGTCGCCGTCGATGTCCGGGTTCAGCGACATCACCGTGGCGATGATCTGCACTTCGTTCTTGTAGTCCTCCGGGAACAGAGGACGGATCGGACGGTCGATCAGGCGGGAGATCAGCGTCTCCTTCTCGGTCGCACGGCCTTCACGCTTGAAGAAACCACCCGGGATGCGGCCGCCGGCGTAGAACTTCTCCTGGTAGTCGACCGTCAGCGGGAAGAAGTCCTGGCCCTCGCGCGCGCTCTTGGCGGCGACGGCGGAGACCAGCAGTACGGTGTCGTCCATCTTGACGATGACGGCACCGCCGGCCTGACGGGCGATCTCGCCGGTCTCGAGCGTGACGGTGTGCTTGCCGTACTGGAAGGTTTTGGTGATTTTTGCCACGTGGATTCCTTGGGGGCTGCTGCTTGGCGAATTGACCGGATGCGGCCCTTGCCGCATGCGGGTGGCCGGTGGTCCCGGCCGCTGCTGTGGTACTGCCGGGACCTGGCCCGACCGGCATCACGTTTTCACGGTGCCGAAAAGCAAACCGCGGCGCATCTCTGCGCCGCGGCGGGGGTGGATCAGCGACGCAGGCCGAGCTTTTCGATCAGGGCCTTGTAGCGACCGTTGTCCTTCTTCTTCAGATAGTCCAGCAGGCTGCGGCGGCGGTTGACCAGCTGCAGCAGACCACGACGGCTGTGGTGGTCCTTCTTGTGGGCCTTGAAGTGCTCGGTCAGCTGCTCGATGCGGCCGGTGAGCAGGGCGACCTGGACTTCCGGCGAGCCGGTGTCGTTGGCGCCGCGGGCGTTGTCCTGGATGATCTTCTGGGTGTCGATCGACATGATGTTTTCTCTTGGATGCGAGGCCTGCAGGAACGCACGAGGCGCACCGCCTGACCCGCCGCTTGCTGATGGCCGCCCGCGTGAACCGGGAGCGGAAAGGAACGCCTGAAAAAGGCGCGCGAATTGTACCCGCTGGACGCCTTGTCCAACAAGGTCTTACGGCGCCGCCTCCCGTGGAGCGGGATCGGCCGGGGGCTGGAACAGCCGCTGCGGCGACAGCCGGCCGTCGGCATCGACCGAGGCCAGGCCCAGCGGACGGCCCTGCCCGTCGAACACCGCCACCGGTTCGGCGGCCGGCCACGGGCCGCGAAGCCGCTGGCCCTGCGCCAGGCGGGCCGCCTCCGGCGCCTCCAGGACGACGGCCGGAAAATCGGCCAGGCCCGCCGCCAGCGGCAGCAGGCAGGCCTCGAGCCCGGCCGGGTCGGTCCCGGCCATGGCCTGCAGCGCTTCCAGGGTCCACATCCGCGGCGACCTGAACGGCTCGACCCAGAGCCGGCGCAGACTGGCGATATGCGCACCGCAGCCCAGCACCTCACCCAGGTCGCGGGCCAGGCTGCGGATGTAGGTGCCACTGCCGCAGGTCACCCGCAGGTCGATGCGCGCGCCGTCGTGGGCCAGCAGTTCGATCGCGCGGATCTCGACCTCGCGCACCGGCGCCTCGATGGCCTCACCGCGGCGGGCCCGGGCATACAGCGGTTCCCCGCCCTGCTTGAGCGCCGAATAGATCGGGGCCTGCTGGCGGATCCGGCCGGTGAATCCGGCCAGCGCCTCACGGAGGCGGGCTTCGTCCAGCGCCGGCACCGGCCGCTGCTGCAGCACCTGGCCGTCGGCATCGTCGGTATCGGTGGTCGTGCCCAGCACGATGCCGGCCTCATAGGCCTTGTCCGAGCCCAGCAGCAGGCCGGCGATCTTGGTGGCCTCGCCGAAGCACAGCGGCAGCAGGCCGGTGGCGAGCGGATCGAGGCTGCCGGTGTGGCCGCCCTTCTCGGCCCGGAACAGCCGGCGCGCGAGCTGGAGCGCGGCGTTCGAACTCATGCCCGACGGCTTGTCCAGCAGCAGGATGCCGTCGAGGCGACGGAACGCGTTTCTTCTCTGGTTCATGCGCAGGAGCGGCCGGCCGTGCCGGATCCAGGATGTGCACCACCGGCGAACCATCGCCATGGCGCATCCCGCGAACCGGACAACCGATGGACGGCCGGATCAGTCCTCGCCGGCGGTCGGCGGGTTCTCGCGCAGCAGCGCATCGATGCGCTCGCCACGGTCGACCGAATCGTCGTAATGGAAATGCAGTTCGGGCACGTGGCGCATCTTGACCCGGCGCGCCAGTTCCATCCGCAGCTGGTAGGCGATCGCCTTCAGTCCCTTGACCGCTTCGGCCGAACGCTCGGGCATCAGGGCGGTGACGAAGACCTTGGCATGCGCCAGGTCGCGGCTGACCTCGACGTCGGACACGCTGGACGACGGCAGACCATGCTCGCGCACGGCTTCGTGAACCAGGGTGCCGACTTCGCGACGCAGCTGGGCCGAGACGCGGTCGGTGCGATGGAAGGACTTGGTGGGCATGGTGGAACTCCTTGCCGGCCCGTGCCGGACCGATGGAACGGTAGCGCGCCACGACGGCGTGGGCGTGAAACGACAGGACGGCCGCAAGGGCCGTCCGGTCTTGGCGCCTGTGCCGGCGGGAGCCGGCGGCAGGACGGATTACAGCGTGCGCTGGACCTCGATGCGCTCGAAGCACTCGATCTGGTCGCCGGCCTTGACGTCGTCGTAGGCCTTCACGCCGATACCGCACTCGGTGCCGTTGCGCACTTCCTCGACGTTCTCCTTGAAGCGGCGCAGCGATTCCAGCTCGCCCTCGAAGATCACGGTGTTGTCGCGCAGCACGCGGATCGGCTTGTTCCGCTTCACCACGCCTTCCACGATCATGCAGCCCGCGACAGCGCCGAACTTCGAGCTGCGGAACACGTCGCGGACCTGGGCGATACCGATGATCTCCTCGCGGATCTCCACACCCAGCAGACCCGAGGCCACCTGCTTCACCTGGTCGATCACGTCATAGATGATCGAGAAGTAGCGCAGGTCGACGCCGTTGGCTTCGATGATCCGGCGGGCCGAAGCATCGGCACGCACGTTGAAGCCGATCACCGTGGCCTTGGAGGTCACCGCCGAGTTCGCATCGGACTCGGTGATGCCGCCCACACCGGAGCTGATGATGTTGATCCGGATGTCCTGGTTGGACAGCGCGACCAGCGAGTGGCGCAGCGCCTCGACCGAACCCTGCACGTCGGCCTTGACGATCAGGTTCAGGCTGAGCTGGCCGTCGCCCTTGCCGAGCTGGGCCATGATGTCTTCCATGCGGCTGCCCGCGGACTGGACCAGGCGCGACTCGCGGCGCTTGGCGTCGCGCTGCTGCGCCACGTCCTTGGCCAGGCGCTCGTCCTTGACCACGACGAAGTCGTCGCCGGCGTCGGGCACGCCCGACAGGCCGAGCACCTGCACCGGGATCGACGGGCCGGCCGATTCGGGCTGCCCACCGGTCTCGTCGAACAGCGCACGCACGCGGCCGTACTGCACGCCGCACACCAGGTAGTCGCCCTTCTTCAGGCTGCCCTGCTGCACCAGCACCGTCGCGACCGGGCCACGGCCCTTGTCCAGCGCCGACTCGATGACCACGCCGCTGGCGCGGCCGGTCGGCACGGCCTTGAGCTCGAGCACTTCGGCCTGCAGCGAGATCGAATCCAGCAGGTCGTCCACGCCCATGCCGGTCTTGGCCGACAGCTCGACCATCTGCGTGTCGCCGCCGAAGTCCTCGGCCACGACCTGCTCGGTCAGCAGCTCGTTCTTGACCCGCATCGGGTCGGCATCGGACTTGTCGATCTTGTTGATCGCCACGATCAGCGGCACGCCGGCCGCCTTCGCATGCTGGATCGCTTCCTTGGTCTGCGGCATGACGCCGTCGTCGGCCGCGACCACCAGCACCACGATGTCGGTCAGCTTGGCGCCGCGGGCGCGCATCGAGGTGAAGGCGGCGTGGCCCGGGGTATCCAGGAAACTGATCACGCCCTTCGGCGTTTCCACATGGTACGCACCGATGTGCTGGGTGATGCCGCCGGCTTCACCGGTGGCCACCTTGGTGCGGCGGATGTAGTCCAGCAGCGAGGTCTTGCCGTGGTCGACGTGGCCCATGATGGTGACCACCGGCGGACGCGCGGTCTGGTCGCCATCGGGCTGTTCGACATGCGCCAGCAGCTCGCTCTCGGCATCGTCGGCGCCTGCGCGCACGACCTTGTGGCCGAGTTCCTCGGTCACCAGCGCCGCGGTGTCGTGGTCGATGGTCTGGGTGATGGTGGCCATCACGCCCATCTTGAACATGGCCTTGACCACGTCGCCGCCCTTCAGCGCGAGCTTCTGCGCCAGGTCGGCCACGGTGATCGTGTCGCCGATCGCCACTTCGCGCACCACCGGTGCGGTCGGGCGCTCGAAACCGCCGACGCCGCCGTTGTTGCCGCTGGAGCGCACGTCCTGACGTCGCTGCGGACGCATGCCCGGGCGACCGCCCGGACGGGTGTTGCCACCCGGACGCGCGCTGGTGCGGCGGGCACGGTCGGCCGCCGACAGGTGCAGCTGGCCGGCGAAGCGGCTGGCCGCATCGTCGTCCTCGACACCGGAAACCATCGCATGCGAACCGCGGGTCTTGTGCTTGGCCGCGGCGCCGCCGCGGTTGTCCTCGACCCGGGCCGGGGGCTTGGGCGCGTGGTGCACGGTCTTGGTCGGACGCGGCGATTCGTCCGCGTCGGCCTTGCCTGCCACGGGAGCCGCCGCCTCGGTGACCGCGGCCGCCGCGGCGTTGCGCTCGGCCTCGATACGCTGGCGCTCGGTTTCCTCGGCCTGGCGGCGACGCTCGTTCTCCTCGGCGCGCGCGCGATCCTGCTCGGCCAGCGCCTGCTGCTCGGCCAGGTTGCGCTGGCGCGATTCCTCGAGCTTGCGCAGCGCGTCGGCGCGCTCCTCGTCCTCGCTCATCGGGCGCGACGAACCGGCGCCGTCACCGCTGACGAAGGTGCGCTTCTGCCGGACCTCGACGTTGACCGTGGTCTTGGTGCGACCACCACCGACGGTCAGCTCCTGGACCTTGCGTCGGGCCAGGGTGATCTTCTTCGGTGCGGCGATCTCTTCGGCGGGCGCCTCGGCCTTGCCGTGCGAACGCTTGAGGAAGCCGAGCAGCTTGAGCTTCTCGGCGCTGGTGACGACCTGGTCGGGGCCACTGAACGTCATGCCGGCCTCGGCCAGCTGCTCCAGCAGCTTCTCGACCGGCGTGTTGACCAGCTCGGCAAGCTTGCGGATGGTGGTTTGCTGCGACATTCGGATCCTATGCTCTGAGTGGCGCCCCCTCGCGCAGAGCAAGGGAAGCGCAGATTCTAAGCCCTGATCGGGTCAGGGCGGTGTTCATCGCCGGCTCATTCGCCGCGTTCCAGACGGGCGATCTCCTCGGCGCGGGCGGCCAGGATCAGCGCCGCGGCACGGGCTTCGTCCAGACCCTCGATGCCGAACTCCATGACCTCGTCGGCGGCCAGGTCGGACAGGTCCTCGCTGGTGCGCACGCCATTGGCGGCCAGGGCGAACGCGGTGTCCTCGTCCATCCCGTCCAGGGCCAGCAGGTCGGCGGCCGGCTGGCTGTCCTCGAGCCCCTCCTCCACCGCCAGCGCCTCGTTCAGCAGGGCGTCGCGGGCGCGGGCACGCAGTTCCTCGACGATGTCCTCGTCGAAGCCCTCGACCGACAGCAGCTCGCCGACCGGAACGTAGGCGATCTCCTCGACCGAACCGAAGCCCTCGGCGACCAGGATGCCGGCAATCTCCTCGTCCACTTCCAGCTTGTCCATGAACAGCTGGCGGGCGACGGCCTGCTCGGCCTCGGACTTGGCGGCGACCTGGTCCTGGGTCATCACGTTCAGCTGCCAACCGGTCAGACGGCTGGCCAGGCGCACGTTCTGGCCACCCTTGCCGATCGCCTGCGCGAGCCGCTCCTCGGCCACGGCCAGGTCCATGGAGTGCTTGTCCTCGTCGACGATGATCGACTGGACCTCGGCCGGCGCCATCGCGTTGATCACGAACTGGGCCGGATTCTCGTTCCACAGCACGATGTCGACGCGCTCGCCGTTGAGCTCGTTGCTCACGGCCTGCACACGCGAACCGCGCATGCCGATGCACGCGCCGATCGGGTCGGTCCGGGTGTCGTGGGCGAGCACGGCGATCTTGGCGCGGTCGCCCGGATCGCGGGCGCAGGCCTTGATCTCGACCAGGCCCTGGCCCACTTCCGGCACCTCGAGCTTGAACAGCTCGATCATGAACTCGGGGGCGCCACGGCTGATGAACAGCTGCGGGCCGCGCGGCTCGGAACGGACCTCCGCCAGGTAACCGCGGACGCGGTCGCCGGTGCGCAGCACGTCGCGCGGAATGCCCTTGTCCTTGGAGATGAAGGCCTCGGCGTTGCCACCCAGGTCGACGTAGATGTTGCCGCGCTCGGCGCGCTTGACCACGCCGGTGACCAGCTCGCCGACGCGATCCTTCCACGCATCGACGACCTGCTGCCGCTCGGCCTCGCGCACACGCTGGACGATGACCTGCTTGGCCGCCTGGGCGGCGATGCGCCCGAACTCCGGGTTCTCGATCTGCTCTTCGATGTGGTCGCCGACCTCGACGCCGTCGGCTTCGTCGACCGCATCCATCAGGCGGATCTGGCGGTCCGGCGACTCCATGACCACGTCGTCGGCGACCACTTCCCAGCGACGGAAGGTCTCGTAGCTGCCGTCCTTGCGGTCGATCGCCACGCGCGCCAGCACGTCCTGGTCGATGTAGCGCTTCTTCGCGGCCGAAGCCAGCGCGGCTTCCAGCGCATCGAAGATCACCTCGCGCGGCACGCCCTTCTCGTTGGCGACCGCGTCGACTACCAGCAGAAGTTCCTTGCTCATCTCGTTACTCCGCACGCGACCCGTCGGTCGCCGGCTTGTTTGGGGAATGCTTGCCAGCGTTCACACCCGCGCCCTGACGGCCCTTGTCGGCACCGCCCCTGGCGGGGGCCTTGTTGCCGCCCGACGCGCGCTTGTCCGGCGCCAGGCCCAGCGCAGCCCAGTCCGGGACCAGACGCGCCTTGTCGATGTTGTCCGCCGCGACCGGGAACTCGGTCCCGTCCAGCGAGAAGACGATGGTATCGCCTTCGATGCGCAGGATCGTGCCCTGCAGGCGACGGCGGCCGTCCTGTGGCAGTTTCAGGCCGACCTTGGCCTGCTCGCCCACGAAACGCTCGAAATGGGCGAGCCCGAACAGCGGGCGATCCAGGCCGGGCGAGGAGACCTCCAGCGTGTAGTTGCCGGAGATCGGATCGGCCACGTCCAGCTGGGCCGACACTTCGCGGCTGACCGCCTCGCAGTCCTCGATGGTGACCATCCGCTCGGACCCGGCAGCCGGCACGTCGATGTACAGGCGCACGGTCGCACCGCCCGGGGCGGGCAGATACTCGATGCCGAGCAGCTCGAGGCCAAGCGACGCAACGGTCGGGCCAAGCAGTTCGACGATTTCGCGACTCTTTTCGCTCATGGAAGGCGTGATGCTCGAACGCGGAAACGGAATCGGCCGGGAAGCCCGGCCGCCAAAAACGGCAAAGGGCCCATCAGGGCCCCTTGTCCGATATTGCTGGAATCGGTGCAGCGACGGGAACATGCGTCGCTGCGAGCCCGAGCATTGCGGAACCACTTCACTACCACCGAAATGAACCGCAAAACTTGGTAGCGGGGGCAGGATTTGAACCTGCGACCTTCGGGTTATGAGCCCGACGAGCTGCCAGACTGCTCCACCCCGCATCAGAAGAACGATTATGAAGATTTTTACCGACTATTGCAAGTGCGAATTGCGATTTTCCGCATCTTTCGTGACTTGGCCATCCCGGCGATCCTCACCTGCGGACCGGGTCGAGCCCGGTGCCGCACACCCGCCGACGCGAATCAGCGGGCGCGCATCATACAACACATCATCACTTACATGAAAGCCCGGGCACACCACGCGGTGATCGGGTTCAGACCCAGCGGCAGGAACAGCAGCGCCAGCGCGTTCACGCCCAGCACGACGCCGAGGATGCGGTCGTTGTTCGCCGGCGGCGCAGCACCGACGGGCTCGTCGAAATACATGACCTTGATCACGCGCAGGTAGTAGAACGCGCCGATCACCGCGCAGATCACGCCCAGCAATGCCAGCCACAGCATCCCGCCCTGCACGGCCGCGCTGAGCACGGCCAGCTTGGTCCAGAAGCCCAGCAGCGGCGGCACGCCGGCCAGCGAAGCCATGATGCACAGCACCAGGAACGCCATCCACGGATTGCGCGCGTTCAGGCCTTTGAAGTCGTCGATGTGCTCGGCTTCGAAGCCCTGCCGCGACAGCGCGATGATCGCGCCGAACGCTGCCGCCGACATCACCGCATAGAAGATCGCGTAGAACAGCGCGGCCGAGTAGCCCTGCTCGTTGCCGCCTGCCAGGCCCATCAGCAGGAAGCCGATGTGCGACACGGTCGAGTAGGCCAGCATGCGCTTGAGGTTGGCCTGGGCGATCGCCATCAGGTTGCCGATCACCAGCGACAGCGCGGCCAGGCCGGCCAGCAGCCACTTCCATTCATCCACCAGCGGGCCGACGCCGACGTCAAGCAGACGCCATGCCATGCCGAACGCGGCCAGCTTGGGCGCCGAGCTGACGAACAGCGCGACCGGCGCGGGTGCGCCCTGGTAGACGTCCGGCAGCCACATGTGGAACGGCGCCGCACCGAGTTTGAAGGCCACGCCGGCGACCATGAACACGGTGCCGGTCAGCAGCAGCGTACGCTCCTGGGAGCCGGCCACCGCGGCATGGATGCCGTCCAGCTGCAGCGTGCCGGTGGCGCCGTAGACCAGCGACATGCCGTACAGCAGCAGGCCGGACGCCAGCGAGCCGAGCACGATGTACTTCATCGCGGCCTCGGTGGCCAGGCCGTTGTCGCGATTGCTGGCGACCAGCGCGTACGAACACAGCGCCAGCAGTTCGAGGCCCAGGTAGACCACGACCAGGCTGCCGGCCGACACCAGCATCATCATGCCGGCGGTGGCGAACAGGATCAGCACCGGGATCTCGCCCTGGTACAGCCTGCGCTCGCGCAGGTAGCTCCAGCCGTAGATCAGGGTCAGCGCGCTCATCAGCACGATGGCCAGCTTCATCACGTCGGCGGCGGTGTCGCGGACGAACATGTCGTTGAACACGACGCCCTGCCCGCCCACGCCGGTGGCCAGCATCGCCAGCACCACGGCCAGGACCAGCACCGACAGGAAGTGGGTCCAGACCTTGTGCCGGGTCTCGATGAACAGGTCGATGATCAGCAGCGCGAAGGCGCCGCCGATCAATGCCAGTTCAGGCAGGAGCGGCAGCAGGTCGGCTGCGGATGGCATCACGGAAGTCGTGGTCATCTCGGGAAATCCTTACAGCTTGCTGTTGGCGATCAGCGTCGCCAGGTGTGCGATCGACGGTTCCATCAGGTCGGTCAGCGGCTTCGGCCAGACGCCGAGCAGCAGGGTGCCCGCGGCGAACACGCCCAGCACCAGCACCTCGCGACCATTGATGTCCTTCATCTCGGCGACGTGGGCGTTGCCGACCTCGCCGAAGTAGACCCGGCGGTACAGCCACAGGGTGTAGGCGGCGGTGATGATCAGCGTGGTCGCGGCCAGCAGCGCGATCACCGGATGCTTCTGGAAGCTGGCCAGGATGATCATGAACTCGCCGACGAAACCGCTGGTGCCGGGCAGGCCGGCATTGGCCATGAAGAACAGCATCGAGAACGCGGCGAACCACGGCATCACGTTGGCGACGCCGCCGTAGTCGGCGATGTTGCGCGTATGCATCCGGTCGTAGAGCACGCCGATGCAGGAGAACATCGCGCCGGAGACGAAGCCGTGCGAGATCATCTGCACCATCGCGCCCTGCAGGCCCAGGCGTGCGGCATCGACCGAGCCGAAGTCGCGCACCAGGGTGAAGGCGATGAAGGTGCCCAGGGTGACGAAGCCCATGTGCGCAACGGAGGAGTACGCGACCAGCTTCTTCATGTCGTCCTGGACCAGGGCGACCAGGCCGACGTAGACCACCGCGATCAGCGACAGCGCGATCACCAGCCAGGCCCACTCGTGGCCGGCATCCGGGGTGATCGGCAGGTTGAAGCGCAGGAAGCCGTAACCGCCGATCTTCAGCGCGATCGCCGCCAGGATCACCGAACCGGCGGTCGGGGCCTCGACGTGGGCGTCCGGCAGCCAGGTGTGCACCGGGAACATCGGCACCTTGACCGCGAACGCGATCATGAAGGCGAAGAACAGCCAGGTCTGCTCCTTGGCGCTCAGCGGCAGCGCGTACAGGTCGGCCAGCTGGAAGCTGCCGCCCTTGATGTACAGGTAGACCAGGCCCACCAGCATCAGCACCGAGCCGAGGAAGGTGTACAGGAAGAACTTCATCGCGGCGTAGATGCGGCGCGGACCGCCCCAGACGCCGATGATGAGGAACATCGGGATCAGCATCGCCTCGAAGAACACGTAGAACAGGATCGCGTCGGTCGCCGCGAAGATGCCCACGGTCACGCCCTGCAGGATCAGGAACGAGGCCACGTACTGGTGCACACGCTTCTGGATCGACCCCCACGCGCCGATCAGCGCGAGCAGGCCGACCAGCGTGGTCAGCACGATCAGCGCGATCGAGATGCCGTCCACGCCGAGGTTGTAGTGGATGCCGTAGGTCGGGATCCAGGCGTGCTGCTCGATGAACTGCATGCCCGGTTCGTTGTAATCGAACCCGGTCAGCAGCTTCAGGCTCCACAGGAAGGTGACCAGCGCCACCGATACCGCGGACCAGCGTGCTGCCGACGCGCGGGCATTACCCAGCGCGAGGATCAGCGCGCCGCCGATGATCGGCAGCCAGATCAGGACACTCAACAGATGCGCGTTCGCCACGTCGTCTTCTTCCGTGCAGTCAGTTCATCGCCAGAAACGCATGATCACGGCCAGCAGAGCGATCAGGCCGATGATCATGGCGAAGGCATAGTGGTAGAGGTAACCGGATTGGGTGCGACGCAGCAGGGTGGCCGCCAGGTCCACCACGCGCGCGCTGCCGTTGACGACCAGGCCGTCGATCAGCTTGCTGTCGATCCAGCGCGACACCCTGCCGATCTGCAGGCCGCCACCGGCGAAGCCCTTGATCCACAGGTGGTCGAAGCCGTACTTCTCCTCGAGCACGCGCACCAGCGGCGACAGCGCGCTGCGGATACGGCCCGGAACATCCGGCTTCCACAGGTACAGCAGCGCGGCCAGCACGAAGCCGGTCACGGTCAGCCAGAACGCCGGCATCTGCATGCCGTGCAGCGCATAGCCCACCGCACCATGCCAGTACTCGCGACCGACCGCGGCGACCGTGTCGCGCGCCGGATCGTAGAAATCGATGACGCCGGTGAAGAAGCCCATCGTCTGGCCCGGAATCGCCGCGGCCGCGTGATGGCCCTGCCAGTCGGTGCCGAACAGCATCGGGCCGATGGTGAAGAAGCCGACCGCGATCGACGGGATCGCCAGCAGGATCAGCGGCACGGTCACCACCCACGGCGATTCGTGCGGCTCGTGTGCGCCGTGGCCGTGATGGTCGTCGTGTCCATGGTGGTGGTCATCGTGCGCGGCCTCGTGCCCGTGCCCACCCTGCGCCTCGGCATCGGTATGCGCCGCGGCGCCATGGGCATGCTCGTCATGGTGCGCATGCGCATCACGGAAACGCTCGCTGCCGTGGAAGGTCAGGAACAGCAGGCGGAAGCTGTAGAAGCTGGTGACCACGACACCGCCGAGCACCGCCCAGTAGCCGTAGGTGGCGATCCAGCCGTGGCCGCCGTGGGCGTGATGCGCCGCGGCCTCGATGATCGTGTCCTTCGAGTAGAAACCCGAAAGGAACGGCGTGCCGACCAGCGCCAGGGTGCCGATCAGACTGGTCCAGTAGGTCACCGGCATGTACTTGCGCAGGCCACCCATCTTGCGCATGTCCTGCTCGTGATGCATGCCCATGATCACCGAGCCGGCCGCCAGGAACAGCAGGGCCTTGAAGAAGGCGTGGGTCATCAGGTGGAACACCGCCGCCGAGTACGCCGACACACCCAGCGCCACGGTCATGTAACCGAGCTGCGACAGCGTCGAGTACGCCACCACGCGCTTGATGTCGTTCTGCACGATGCCGATCAGGCCGGTGAAGAACGCGGTGGTGGCGCCCACGAACAGGATGAAGTTCAGCGCGGTCTGCGACAGCTCGAACAGCGGCGACATGCGCGCCACCATGAAGATGCCGGCAGTCACCATCGTCGCGGCGTGGATCAGCGCCGAGATCGGGGTCGGGCCTTCCATCGAATCGGGCAGCCATACGTGCAGCGGCACCTGGGCCGACTTGCCCATCGCGCCGATGAACAGGCACACGCAGATGATGGTCGCCACGTTCCAGGTGTGGCCCTCGAAGATCTGCACCGCCGCGCCCTGCAGCTGCGGCGCGTTGGCGAACACGGTGGCGTAGTCCAGCGTGCCGAACCACAGCAGCACGCCGGCGATGCCGAGGATGAAGCCGAAGTCGCCGACGCGGTTGACCAGGAACGCCTTCATGTTGGCGAACACCGCGCTCGGCCGCTTGAACCAGAAGCCGATCAGCAGGTACGACACCAGGCCCACCGCTTCCCAGCCGAAGAACAGCTGCAGGAAGTTGTTCGCCATCACCAGCATCAGCATGCTGAAGGTGAACAGCGAGATGTAGCTGAAGAAGCGCTGGTAGCCCGGATCGTCGGCCATGTAGCCGATCGTGTAGATGTGGACCAGCAGCGACACGAAGGTCACCACCACCATCATCATCGCGGTCAGCCGGTCGACCATGAAGCCGACGTGCGCTGAATAGTTGCCGACCTCGAAGAACGTGTAGACGTTCTGGTTGAAGGGCGAGGCGCCGAGCACCACGAGCTGGTACAGCACCCAGCTCGACAGCGCGCAGCTGACCGCCACGCCGAGGATGGTCGCGAACTGGGCGCCCTTGCGCCCGACCTGGCGGCCGAGCAGGCCGGCGATGATGCTGCCCAGCAACGGGGCAAGCACGATCAGCAGCAGGTGGGTTTTGGAAATCATCATGGTTTGCCGTTGCCCGGTTCTAGCCTGTTCCAGTCCGTATCCGGCGGTGCCGGCGCCTGTGCGCCCTGCCCCGCCCGACCGGCCGTGGCGCCGGCGTCGCCCCGGTGGAGCGCACGCCGTCCCGCCACTCGTCGATGTAGTCCTTACGGCGCGGGCTCGCGGCCCGCACCGGTGTTCAGCCCTTCAGCGAATCGACCTCGGCGACGTTGATCGTGCCCCGCGTACGGAACAGCGCGACCAGGATCGCCAGACCGATCGCGGCTTCCGCCGCGGCCACCGTCAGGATGAAGAACACGAAGATCTGTCCCGCCGCGTCGCCCAGCTCGCGCGAGAACGCGATGAAGTTGATGTTGACCGACAGCAGCATCAGCTCGATCGACATCAGCAGCACGATCACGTTCTTCCGGTTGAGGAAGATGCCGGCCAGGCTGATGCAGAACAGCACGGCGCCAAGCGCCAGCAGATGTCCGAGACTGATCATGCCTTGCCCTCCCCTTCGGCCGCGGCATCGGTGGCGACAGGACGCTTTTCTGCCTCCATCCGCACCATGCGCAGGCGGTCGCCCGCCTTGACCCGCGACTGCTCGGACGGGTTCTGCGTCTTGATGCCGGTCCGCTTGCGCAGGGTCAGCATCACCGCGGCCACGACCGCCACGGTCAGGATCACCGCGGCGAATTCGAACGGCAGGATGAAATCGGTGAACAGGCGCTCGGCCAGCCACTTGGTGTTGGAGACGTCGGCAGCGGCCGATGCGGCATTGTCGGGGAACGGCGAGGCCGAGCGCGCACGCACGCCGATCAGTGTCAGCATCTGCACCAGCATCACCACGGCCACCACCACGCCGACCGGCAGGAACTTGACCCAGCCCTGGCGCAGCGCGGCGACGTCGATGTCCAGCATCATCACCACGAACAGGAACAGCACCATCACCGCGCCGACGTACACCAGGATCAGGGCGACGCCGAGGAACTCGGCACCGACCAGCAGCCAGGTGCAGGCGATGGAGAAGAAGGTGAGGATCAGGCACAGCACGGCGTTCACCGGGTTGCGCACACTGATCACCGCACCGGCCGAAACGACGGCGACGGTGGCGAAGGCGTAGAAAGCGATCTTGACCCAGTCCATGACGTCCTCAGCGGAAAGCGGCGTCGGCGGCGCGGCGCTCGGCGATCTCCGCCTCCAGGCGGTCACCGATGGCCAGCAGCTGCGGCTTGGTCACGACGTTCTCGCCGCGCTTCTCGAAGTGGTACTCCATCACGTGCGTCTCCACGATCGAATCCACCGGGCAGCTCTCTTCGCAGAACCCGCAGTAGATGCACTTGAACAGATCGATGTCGTAGCGCGTGGTGCGGCGTGTGCCGTCCTCGCGCCGGGTCGAATCGATGGTGATGGCCAGCGCCGGGCAGACCGCTTCGCACAGTTTGCAGGCGATGCAGCGCTCTTCGCCGTTGGGATAACGGCGCAGCGCGTGCAGGCCACGGAAGCGCGGCGACTGCGGGAACTTCTCCATCGGGTACATCAGCGTGTACTTGGGACGGAACAGGTACCGGAACGTCAGCGCGAGGCCCTGGAGCAGCTCCAGCAGCAGCAGGCTCTTGAAGTAATGGACGACTTTGTTCATCGGATCAGGCGCCCTTCTCGAACACGCCAAAGAAAGCCATCAGCGCGGTGACCGCGATCCAGACGATGGTGAGCGGAATGAAGACCTTCCAGCCCAGGCGCATGATCTGGTCGTAGCGGTAGCGCGGGAAACTGGCCCGGAACCAGATGTAGGCGCTGGCGAAGAAGAACACCTTGACCAGCAGCCACGGCCAGCCGCCCTTCCAGACCCAGTCGATCCACGGCGACACATCGGCGGTGACCCAGCCCTGGATCGGGCTCAGCCAGCCGCCCAGGAAGAACAGCGCGATCAGGAAGCTGACCAGGATCATGTTCGCGTATTCGGCCAGGAAGAACAGCGCGAACGCCGCACCCGAATACTCGACCATGTGACCGGCCACGATCTCCGACTCGCCTTCGACCACGTCGAACGGCGCGCGGTTGGTCTCGGCCACGCCGGACACCCAGTAGACGATGAACAGCGGGAACAGCGGCAGCCAGAACCACTCGAAGAAGCCCGAGTCGCCGGCCTGCGCCATCACGATGTCGGTCAGATTCAGGCTGCCGGCGGCGATCAGCACGCCGACCAGGGCGAAGCCCATCGCGATCTCGTAGCTGACCACCTGCGCGGCGGAGCGCATCGCACCGAGGAACGCGTACTTGGAGTTGGACGCCCAGCCGGCCAGGATCACGCCGTACACGCCCAGCGAGGTCATCGCCAGCAGGTACAGCAAACCGGCATTCGCGTTGGACAGCACCAGCTGGTAGTCGAACGGCACCACGGCCCATGCCGCGAACGCCGGCGCCAGCACGATCAGCGGCGCGATGATGTACATCGCCTTGTGCGCGCTGGCCGGCTGGATGACTTCCTTGAACAGCAGCTTGAAGACGTCGGCGAAGGCCTGGAAGATGCCCATGCCCACGTACATCGGCCCGTGCCGCGCGTGCATCCAGCCGATCAGCTTGCGCTCCCAGACCACGTAGAACGCGACCGAGATGATCACCGGCATCGCCACGGTCAGGATCTTCAGCACGATCCACAGCGCAGGACCGAGCTCGCCGAGCCCATAGAACCACTCGCGCAGCGGACCGACCGCGTTGATCAGCAGCTCGTTCATGCCTTCACCACCTCGACACGGCCTGCGCCCAGCGGTGCGGTGGCACCGTGGCCGCTCTCGATCCACGCCGCGCCCTGCGCGACATGGCTGTCAATCACCACCGGCAGGGTCGCGGTACCGTCGCCGGCACGGACCTTGACCACGCCGCCCTCGGCCACGCCGAGCCCGGCCGCGTCGGCCGGGTGCAGCGCGATGCGCGCGTCGACGTTCAACGGGTGCGCCTGCAGCGCGGCGGCACGACGCACGACCGCATCGGTGCGGTAGATCGCCGGGGTCACCGCCAGTTCCAGACCCTCGGTCTGGACCGCGGCAGCGGCACCCGCCCTGACCTGGACCTTGCGGCCGCCTTCGGACATCGCGCGGGCGCCGGCCAGATCGGTGAACTCGAAACCGGCCAGGCCGAGCTCGCCACCCAGCGCACGCAGCACGCGCCAGCCCTCACGGGCCTGGCCCGGCAGCTTGCCGGCCGCATGCGCGACCTGCTCGACGCCGTTGAGGTTGGTCAGGGTGGCCTCGATCTCCGGCAGCGCGCCGATCGGCAGGATCACGTCGGCGGTGGCGCGGGTCGAGGCGCAGGCGTAGTGGCTGAACGCCACGACCCTGGCCGCGTTCAGCGCCTTCAGCGCGGCGGCGGTATCGGCGAAATCCAGGCCCGGCTCGATGCCGTACAGCACGTAGGCGCTGCGCGGCTCGGCGAACATGCCGGCCACATCGCGACCGGCCGGCAGCACGCCGGCCTTGGCCAGGCCGAGCGCGTTGGCGCCCTGCGGGATGCGGCACAGCGTGGCGCCGGTGGCCTCGGCGAAGCCACGCGCGGCGGCGCGGATCGTGGCGGCCTGCGGGTGGTTCTCGGCGATGGCGCCGACGATCAGCACCGCACGGCTCGCGCCCTTGGCCGCATCGCGCAGGCCGGCGTCGGACAGCGCCTCGGCAAAGCGCGACGGTGCGACGATATGCCTGCCGGCCACCGCGAAGGTGAAGTCGAAGTCGACCGGGTTGACCACGTGGATGCGGGCGTTGCGCTTGGTCTGCGACTTGCGCAGACGGGCATGCAGCAGCGGCAGTTCGTGACGCAGATTGGTGCCCAGCAGCACCACGACGTCGGCATCCTCGATCTCGGCCAGCGGCAGCCCGAACGGCTCGGCCACGGCGGCATCGGAGAAATCGCGGTTGCCGATGCGGTGGTCGATGTTGGTGCTGCCCAGCTCGGCGGCCAAGGTCGCCAGCAGCCCACCCTCCTCGTTCGAGGTGGACGGATGCGCCAGCACACCCAGCGCGTCGCCGCGGTTGGCCTTCAGGATCTCGGTAGCGGCAGCCAGGCCATCGGCCCAGCTCACTTCCTTCCACTCGCCGTCGATCTTGCGCATCGGCACGGTGGCGCGGTCGGCGGCGTACAGGCCCTGGTGCGAATAGCGGTCGCGGTCGGACAGCCAGCATTCGTTGACCGCTTCGTTCTCGCGCGGCACCGTGCGCAGCACTTCGCCGCGGCGCACGTGCACGAACAGGTTCGAGCCCATCGCGTCGTGATAGCCCAGCGACTCGCGCGCGGTCAGCTCCCACGGACGGGCGCGGAACTGGAACACCTTGTTGGTCAGCGCGCCGACCGGGCACACGTCGATGACGTTGCCCGACAGCTCGGTGGTCAGCGGCTTGCCGTCGAACGTGCCGATCTGCAGGTTCTCGCCGCGGTACATGCCGCCCAGCTCGTAGGTGCCCGCGATCTCGCCGGTGAAGCGGATGCAACGGGTGCACTGGATGCAGCGGGTCATCTCGGTGGCGACCAGCGGACCGATGTCCTCGTCCGGCACCACGCGCTTGCGTTCCTGGAAACGGCTGACCGAGCGGCCATAGCCCAGCGACAGGTCCTGCAGTTCGCACTCGCCGCCCTGATCGCAGATCGGGCAGTCCAGCGGATGGTTGATCAGCAGGAATTCCATGACGTTGCGCTGGGCCTTCAGCGCCTTGTCGTTGCGCGTGAAGACCTTCAGGCCATCCATCACCGGGGTCGCGCAGGCCGGCGACGGCTTGGGCGCGCCGCGGCCGCCGACCTCGGTGTCGACCAGGCACATGCGGCAGTTGGCGGCGATCGAGAGCTTGTCGTGGTAGCAGAAGCGCGGGATCGGGATCCCGGCCTTGTCCGCCGCCTGGATGATCATCGATCCCTTCGGCGCGGCCAGTTCGACGCCGTCGATGAAGACGGTGACGTGGTCGGGCGGCAGGTTCGGGTTGACGGGCTGCGCGCTCACGCGGCCACCTCCAGGTTGGAACGGACCACCGTGCCGTCGCGCTCGTCGTCGACGAGGAAGCGCTTGTTCACGATCGCGTATTCGAATTCGTGCCAGAAGTGGCGCAGCATGCCCTGCACCGGCCACGCGGCGGCTTCGCCGAACGCGCAGATGGTGTGGCCCTCGATCTGGCCGGCGGCCGCGCGCAGCGTCTGCAGGTCCTCGAGGGTGGCCTTGTGCTCGGCCACGCGGGTCAGCATGCGGTACATCCAGCCGGTGCCTTCACGGCACGGGGTGCACTGGCCGCAGCTTTCCTTGAAATAGAAGCGTGCGATGCGCTGGCAGGCGCGGACCATGCAGGTGGTGTCGTCCATCACCACGACCGCACCGGAACCCAGGCCGGAGCCGGCCTTCTGGATGCTGTCGTAGTCCATGGTCAGACCCATCATGGTCTCGCCCGGCAGCACCGGCATCGAGGAGCCACCCGGGATCACCGCCTTGATCCTGCGACCCGGACGCATGCCACCGCACAGCTCCAGCAGTTCGGAGAACGGCGTGCCCAGGCGGATTTCGTGATTGCCCGGCCTGGCGACGTGGCCGGAGACCGAGAAGATCTTGCAGCCGCCGTTGTTGGGCTTGCCCAGGTTCATGAACCACTCGGCGCCGTTGCGCACGATCGCCGGCACCGAGGCGTAGGTCTCGGTGTTGTTGATCGTGGTCGGCTTGCCGTACAGGCCGAAGTTGGCCGGGAACGGCGGCTTGAACCGCGGCTGGCCCTTCTTGCCTTCCAGCGACTCCATCAGCGCGGTTTCCTCACCGCAGATGTAGGCGCCCGCGCCCAGCGCGTTGTACAGGTCGATGTCCACGCCGCTGCCGAGGATGTCCTTGCCCAGCCAGCCGTTGGCGTACGCCTCGGCCGTGGCCTCTTCCAGATGCTCGAAGGGCTCGTGGTGGAACTCGCCGCGCAGGTAGTTGTAGCCCACGGTCGAGCCGGTGGCGTAGCAGGCGATCGCCATGCCCTCGATCACCGCGTGCGGGTTGTAGCGCAGGATGTCGCGGTCCTTGGCGGTGCCCGGCTCGGACTCGTCCGAGTTGCAGAGGATGTACTTCTGCATGTCGCCCTTGGGCATGAAGCTCCACTTCAGGCCGGTCGGGAAGCCAGCGCCGCCACGGCCGCGCAGGCCGGACTGCTTGACCATCTCGATCACGTCCGCCGGCGGGATCTTTTCGGTCAGGATCCTGCGCAGCGCCTGGTAGCCGCCGGTCTTCAGGTAGTTCTCGTACGACCACGGCTTGTCGAAGTGCAGCGTCGTGTAGACCGCCTGGTGCTCCTTCGGTGCCGGGCCGACCGGGCCGTAGCCCTCGGAAATCTTGGTGTGATGCGCCATGGTCAGTCGCTCACTTCAGTCCGTCGAGCAGCGTATCCACCTCATCGGTGGTCAGCTTCTCGTGGTAATGGCCATTGATCACGACCACCGGCGCGCCACAGCACGCAGCAACGCACTCTTCCTCGCGCTTGAGGTAGACGCGGCCGTCGGCGGTCGACTCGCCCAGCTTGCAGCCGAGCTTCTTCTCGGCATGCGCGACCAGATCCTCGGCGCCGTTGAGCCAGCAGCTGATGTTGGTGCAGAAGGCGACATTGTTGCGCCCCACCGGCTGGGTCTCGAACATCGAGTAGAAACTGGCGACCTCGTAGGCCCACACGGGCGGCAGGTCCAGGTACTTGGCCACACCGACGATCAGCTCGTCCGACAGCCAGCCCTTGTTCTGTTCCTGGGCCGCATGCAGCCCCTGCAGCACCGCCGACCGCTTGCGGTCGGACGGGAACTTGGTCAACCAGTGGTCGATATGCGCGCGCGTGTCGTCGCTCAGGACGACCATCGGGTCGACGTTGCGGGCGTTCTCGAAATTACCGGTGGCCTTCATCGATCCACCTCACCAAACACAAGATCATAGGTACCGATCATCGCCACGACGTCGGCAAGCATGTGGCCGCGCACGATCTCGTCCATCGACGAGAGGTGCACGAAGCCCGGAGCACGCAGGTGCACGCGGAACGGCTTGTTGGCGCCGTCGGACACCAGGTAGCAGCCGAACTCGCCCTTCGGCGCCTCGACCGCGGCGTAGGTCTCGCCGGCCGGCACGCAGTAGCCCTCGGAGAAGAGCTTGAAGTGGTGGATCAGCGCTTCCATGTCGTCCTTCATCTCCTCGCGGCGAGGAGGGGCGACCTTGAAGTTCTGGATCATCACCGGACCGGGGTTGGCCTTCAGCCAGTCCACGCACTGCTTGATGATGCGGTTGGACTGGCGCATCTCGGCGATGCGGACCAGGTAGCGGTCGTAGCAGTCGCCTTCCTTGCCCACCGGGATGTCGAAGTCGACCGCGTCGTACTTCGCGTACGGCTGCTTCTTGCGCAGGTCCCAGGCGATGCCCGAACCGCGCAGCATCGCGCCGGTCATGCCCCAGGCGCGCGCCTGCTCCGGCGTGATCACGCCGATGCCGACGGTGCGCTGCTTCCAGATGCGGTTGTCGGTCAGCAGGGTCTCGTACTCGTCCACGCGCGCCGGGAAGGTGCGGGTGAAATGCTCGATGTAGTCGAGCAGCGAGCCCTCGCGGGCCTCGTTGAAGCGCTTCAGCGAGTTGCCCTTGTGCCAGGGCGACTCCTTGTACTTCGGCATCCGGTCCGGCAGGTCGCGGTACACGCCGCCCGGACGGTAATAGGTCGCGTGCATGCGTGCGCCGCTGACCGCCTCGTAGACGTCCATCAGCTCTTCGCGCTCGCGGAACGCGTACAGGAACACCGCCATCGCGCCGAGATCGAGCGCGTTCGAGCCGACCCACATCAGGTGGTTCAGGATGCGGGTGATCTCGTCGAACATCGTGCGGATGTACTGCGCGCGCTCCGGCGCCTCGATCCCCATCAGGGTCTCGATCGCACGCACGTACGCGTGCTCGTTGCACATCATCGAGCAGTAGTCCAGACGATCCATATAGCCGATCGACTGGTTGAACGGCTTGGACTCGGCCAGCTTCTCGGTGCCGCGGTGCAGCAGTCCGATATGCGGGTCGGCGCGCATGATCGTCTCGCCGTCCATCTCCAGGATCAGGCGCAGCACACCGTGCGCGGCCGGATGCTGGGGGCCGAAGTTCATCGTGTAGTTGCGGATTTCCTGCTTGCCTGCTGCAGGTGCCGCGAAGCCCTCGTGGGCCTGCTGGATCTGGGCGCTCACTTGGCGGCCTCACGTTGCGCGGCTTCACCCGCGGCGGTCTGGTAGCGTGCGTCGTCGCGGATCACGCGCGGCACGTTGACGCGCGGTTCGACCGAGGTCACCGGCTCGTAGACCACACGCTTGCGCTCTTCGTCGTAGCGCACTTCGACGTTGCCGATCAGCGGGAAGTCCTTGCGGAACGGATGGCCGACGAAACCGTAGTCGGTCAGGATCCGGCGCAGGTCCGGATGGCCCTCGAAGACGATGCCGAACAGGTCGAACGCCTCGCGCTCGAACCAGTTCGCGCCCGGCCACAGGCCGGTCACCGACGGCACCACCGGCAGTGCGTCGTCGGGCGCATAGCAGCGCACGCGCAGACGCTGGTTGTGCGCATAGGACATCAGGTGGGCGACGGCGGCGAAGCGGCGCACCGGCACCTCGGTGGCGACGATCTGCTCGCCGCCCTGCTCGGTCGGCCGCTCGCCCCAGGCCAGACGGCCGGCGGTCTTGCCTTCCACGCCGCGGCTGAAGCCACCGGACGAGACGTCGCCGGTGTCCCACTCGTCGCTGCCGTAGCCGAGATAGTCGACGCCGCTGAGCGCGCTGAGCTGTTCGAAACCGAGTTCGTCGCGCAGGGCCTGGCAGGTCGCCAGCCAGTCGCTGGCGTCGGCCTCCAGGGTCACTTCACCGCGGGGCTCGGCCACGGTGACCTCGGCGCCGGGGAAACGGGCGCGCAGTCGTTGGGCGAAGGAGGCAGCTGGCTCGGCCATGAGGGCTTGGCGTCTTCCGGAAAGGGGTTTAACGGGCGATGGTGTTCTGCTTGGCCACGGTCTGCGTGCGCCAGATCTTCTTCTGGAGCTGCAGGATGCCGTAGACCAGCGCTTCGGCCGTGGGCGGGCAGCCCGGCACGTACACGTCGACCGGCACGATGCGGTCGCAGCCGCGGACCACCGAGTACGAGTAGTGGTAATAGCCGCCGCCATTGGCGCAGCTGCCCATCGAGATGACCCACTTGGGGTCCGGCATCTGGTCGTAGACCTTGCGCAGCGCCGGGGCCATCTTGTTGACCAGGGTGCCGGCGACGATCATCACGTCGGACTGGCGCGGCGACGGGCGGAACACCACGCCGTAACGGTCCAGGTCCAGGCGTGCGGCGCCGGCGTGCATCATCTCGACCGCGCAGCAGGCCAGACCGAAGGTCATCGGCCACATCGAACCGGTGCGGGCCCAGTTGACCAGGGCGTCGACGCTGGTGGTGACGTAACCCTTCTCCAGCAGCGGGTTCTCGCCTTCGGGACGCAGGATGTCGTCGACCCGCCCTTCCGGGATCGGGTTGGTCATCAACCGGTCCAGGGTCTGGATCACTCCCATTCGAGCGCTCCCTTCTTCCAAACGTAAATGAAACCGAGGAACAGCATGCCGACGAACAGGCCCATGGTGACCAGCGCGCGCGCGCCCAGGTCCTGGAACACGAGCGTCCACGGCACGATGAAGATGATTTCCAGGTCGAAGACGATGAACTGGATCGCGATGAGGTAGTAGCGCACGTCGAACTTCATGCGCGCGTCCTCGAAGGCCTCGAAGCCGCACTCGTACGGCGAGAGCTTCTGCGCGTCGGGCTGACGCGGGCCAAGGACGCGACCGACGATGATCAGCGCAACGCCGATACCGGTGGCCACGATCAGGAACAACAGGGTCGGCAGGTATTGGGCCAGCACGTGCGGTTCTCTCTTGCCTCTGCCCGGCGGGGCCAGGCTTGGGTTAGCGCTCGCACGGACATGCCGCCGACCGCCACGTTCTTTCTGGCCCGTCACCGGGGCGGATGGAGATCCGCGGCGGCGACGCCAGGGGTGCTGCGCAACCGCCTGCACCGGATTCGCCATGCACCGAGGGTACACAGCAACGAAATTGTAGCGGCTGGCGCTCACCTGAGTAAACGCTTACGCCGCGACCCGGATCGCCCGGGTTCCCGCGGTAACCATGAAAAAAGCCCGCCGAAGCGGGCTTCTTGCGGCCCGGACCCGCATGCGCCGGTCCAGGTACTGCTGGTGCCCAAGAGGGGACTCGAACCCCTACGACTCTCGTCGCTACCACCTCAAGGTAGTGCGTCTACCAATTCCGCCACCTGGGCAAAAAACTGTGCGCCGATGGCCGGCGCGGCGCGCATTGTACGCGTTACTGCGCCGGCGGCACAGCCTCCGGCTGCGATTCCTGCGCCGGAACCTCGACATCCTGTGCGGACGGGGCTGCCGCCGGCACTTCCGAGGCAGGTGCGGTCGGCGGCGGCACGGCCAGCTCGCCCGGCGAGGCGGCCGGCTGCTGCGGGGCGACCTGGGCGGCCTGACCCATCAGCCCGAGATCCTGCTGCACGACCGGGCGCGCACTGTGCGTCGCATACCAGGCCATGAACAGGCTGATGCCGAAGAAGACCACCGCCAGCCACTTGGTGCTCTTGGACAGGAAGTTGGACGCGCCGCGCGCGCCGAACACGGTACCGGATGCACCCGCACCGAAGCCGGAGCCGGCAGCGGCGCCGGCACCGCGCTGCAGCAGGATCAGCACGATCATGGCGATCGCGACCGCCACGTACACCAAATTCAGGATCAGCATCAGCATCGCTGTCGTCTCGATAGCCGGTCAGCTCCGCGCCGCCCGGACAATGGCCAGGAAATCCGCGGCCACCAGCGAGGCGCCACCGATCAGCCCGCCATCGACGTCCGGCTGTTGGCACAGCGCCGCGGCATTGTCGGGCTTCACGCTGCCGCCGTACAGGATGGGCAGGGAATCGGCGATTCTAGCATCCTGCGCAGCGATCTGACCACGGATGAATGCATGGACCGCCTGGGCCTGCTCCGGCGTCGCGCTGCGCCCGGTGCCGATCGCCCAGACCGGCTCGTAGGCCAGCACCGCGTCGGCGAAGGCGGCCACCCCTACCCGCTCCAGCACCGGCGCGAGCTGGCTGGCGATCACCTGCTCGGTCAGGCCCTGCTCGCGCTGCTCCAGGCCCTCGCCCATGCACAGGATCGGGCGCAGGCCGGCCCGGATGGCCGCCTGGAACTTGAGCGCGACCAGTTCGCTGCTCTCGCCGTGGTACTGGCGCCGCTCGGAGTGGCCGACCAGCCCGTAGCGGGCGCCGACATCGACCAGCATCGAGGCCGAGACCTCGCCGGTGTAGGCGCCCTGTTCATTGCTGCTGACGTCCTGCGCACCGAAGGCGATGGGCCGGTCCTCGAAGTCCTCGATCAGGTCGCCCAGGTAGGGCAGCGGCGGCAGGATCACCACCTCGGCGCCGTCGGCCGGCATTCCGTCGGCGATATCGCGCACCAGCGCGGTGGCGAAGGCGCGCGTGCCATGCAGCTTCCAGTTCCCTGCGACGATCCTGCGGCGCATCCAGTGACCTCGACGGCTGTTCCGGGCGCGCAAGGATAGCCGATGGGAACGGGGCTTCGCGCGATGCGGCATGGCCCGAAGGGACCGGCAGCGCCGGGCAACGCGATGACAACGCACGACATCGCACCGGCATCGCCTTTGCGCGGCGGGTCGGCGATGACGGACAATGCGGCAACGGCCGATGGCCGTTTTTTTTTGCCCCCTCCCCCACTCGCGTACCGGAGTCCGCATGCGTCCCCTGCTCCTCGCCCCCCTGGCCCTGGCCTGCTGCATGGCCGTCGCCCTCCCTGCCGCCGCCCAGTCCGACGACGCCGGCTGGAGCGGCAAGGGCGAACTCGGCCTGGCCTTTTCCAAGGGCAACACCGACAGCCAGACCTTCGTCGGCAAGATGTCGATGGATTACGAAGATGCGACCTGGAAGCACGACCTCGACGCCGCCTTCCTGTACGGCAAGAGCGACGACGTCGAAAGCGCCTACCGCTACGAGTGGTCGGCTGCCAGCGGCTTCCGGCTGAACGAGCGCAACCGCCTGTCCGGCTCGATGCGTAACGAGCGCGACCATTTCGCCACCAACGAATACCAGTGGACCGTCGCGCTCGGCTACGGCTACGACGCGATCTCCAACGAGCGCACCCGCCTGATCTTCGAGATCGGCCCCGGTTATCGCTGGGCCAAGCTGCAGGGCGTGCGCGTGCACAACGACGAGGTCATCCTGCGCGGCCTGATGGACTTCAGCCGCAAACTGACCGACAGCACCTCGGTGTTCAACACGCTGCTGGTCGAAGCCGGCGACGAGAACACCTTCGTCCGCAACGACCTGGGCCTGCAGGTGAAGATGACCGACGCGCTGGCGCTCAAGGCGGGCCTGCAGGTCCGCCACAACACCGAGACCCTGGCGGAGACGCGTCGCACCGACACGCTGACCACGGTCAACGTGGTGTACGGGTTCTGACATGCTGTGACGGCGCTTACGGCATCCGTGACCGGGAAGCGCCATCGCTGCTCCGCAACAGAAAGAAGAAACGGCGCCTCGAGGGCGCCGTTTCCACATCATGCATCAGGCATGGCCGGCCAGGCCGGCATCACTTCAGCTTGATCTCGCGCAGGCGCTCTTCCAGGTAGCCCTGCGCGGTGATCGGCTCGGGATAGCGGCTGGGATTGTCGGCGGTGACCGTCGACGGCAGCACGTCGATCAGGAAATCCGGGTTCGGATGCAGGAAGAACGGCACCGAATAGCGCGGCTGGCGCGCCTGCTCGCCCGGCGGGTTGGTCACCCGGTGCGTGGTCGACGGATACACGTGGTTGGTCAGGCGCTGCAGCATGTCGCCGATGTTGACCACGATGGTGTCGGCATCGGAGGTGAAGGCCACCCACTCGCCCTTCTTCGACAGCACTTCCAGGCCGGCCGCGCTAGCACCGACCAGCAGCGTGATCAGGTTGATGTCCTCGTGGGCGCCGGCGCGCACGTTGGGGATGTCGTCGGCGGTGATCGGCGGATAGTGGATCGGCCGCAGGATCGAATTGCCTGAATCGGTCTTGTCGGCGAAGTACTGCTCCGGCAGCCCGATATGCAGCGCCAGCGCCGACAGCACCTTGGCGCCGAGCTGGTCCAGCCGCTGGTACAGGCCGTAACCGGCCTCGCGGAAGCCGGGCACTTCGGCCGGCCACAGGTTCGGCGGCATCACCTCGCGGTACTTCGAGTCGTCGGCGATCTCGCGGCCGATGTGCCAGAACTCCTTCAGGTCGAAGTGCTTGGAGTCCTTGGCGGTCTCCACGCCGAACGCGGTGTAGCCGCGCGCGCCGCCGCCGCCAGCCACGTGGTACCGCTTCTTGACCTCGTCCGGCAGCGCGAAGAAGGCCTTGAATGCCGCATAGGCGGCATCGATCTCGGCCTGCGGGATGCCATGGTTGCGGATGCCGGCAAAGCCCCATTCGCGGTAGGCGGCGCCGAGTTCGGCGACGAAGGCTTCGCGGTCCGTGTCGAAACGGGTGATGTCGAGGGTTGGAATCTGACTGCTCATGTCTCTTGCCTGGTTGAAGCGGCGCCGCAGGCGCCGCATGTCGTGATCGATCCTGTGCGCGCGACGCTCAGCCTGCTGCCGCGGCACGCACCACCGCCGCCAGCGTGTCCAGCGTGCGCTGCATCAGCTCCGCCTCGTCGGCCTCGACGGTCACGCGCACCACCGGTTCGGTACCAGACGGGCGCAGGAAGGCGCGGCCGCGCCCCTGCACCGCCGCCTGCGCATCGCGCAGCGCGGCCTGCACCGCCGGCGCCTCGACCGCCGCCTTCGCGCCACCGCCGTCCAGGCGCACGTTGATCGTCTTCTGCGGCACCCGGCTCAGGCCGGCCAGCGCCTGGCGCAGGCCGAGGCCATCGCGGCGCAGCGACTCGAGCACCTGCAAGGCGCTGACGATGCCGTCGCCGGTGGTCGCCCGGTCCAGGCACAGCAGATGGCCGGACGCCTCGCCACCCAGTGTGCTGCCGGTCTCGACCAGCGCCTGGTGCACGTAGCGGTCGCCGACCTTCGCCCGCTGGAACGGAATGCCCAGCCGCTGCAGCGCCTGCTCCAGCCCGTAGTTGGTCATCAGCGTGCCGACCACGGTGCCCTGCAACCGGCCGCTGGCCTGCCAGGAGCGGGCCAGCACGTACAGCAGGTCGTCGCCGTCGACCGGATTGCCCTGGTCGTCGGCCATCAGCACGCGGTCGCCGTCGCCGTCGAAGGCGATGCCCAGGTCGGCACCGGCCTCGCGCACCTTGGCGGCGAGGTTGCCGATATGGGTCGAACCGACCCCGTCGTTGATGTTCAGGCCGTCTGGCGCGTTGCCGATCGCGACCACCTCCGCACCGAGTTCGCGGAACAGCAGCGGCGCGATGTGGTAGGTGGCGCCGTGCGCGCAGTCCAGCACGATCTTCAGACCGCGCAGGTCGAAGCCGCGCGGCATGCTGGCCTTGCAGAACTCGATGTAACGGCCGATCGCGTCGCGGGTGCGGCTGACCTTGCCCAGTCGCTCGGAATCGACGGTGACGAACGGGGCGTCCAGCGCATCCTCGATCGCCGCCTCGGTGGCATCGTCCAGCTTCTCGCCATCGGCCGAGAAGAACTTGATGCCATTGTCGTAGTGCGGATTGTGCGAGGCGCTGATGACGATGCCGGCATCGGCGCGCAGCGTGGTCGCCAGGAAGGCGATCGCCGGGGTCGGCATCGGCCCGATCAGCTGCACGTCGGCGCCGGCGGCGACCAGCCCGGCCTCCAGCGCGGCTTCGAACATGTAGCCGGAGATGCGGGTGTCCTTGCCGATCAGCACCATCGGCCGCTTGCCGCGGCCGGCGACCAGGGTGCGCCCGAGCGCGTTGCCCAGGCGCAGCACGAAATCGGCCGAGATCGGGCCCTGCCCGACCCGCCCGCGGATGCCGTCGGTGCCGAAGTAGCGGCGACCGCTCATGCGGCGTCCTGGCTGGCGTCCGGGTTCGGCTGGCGGGTCATCATCGCCAGCAGCTCGGCGATGCGGTCGCGCAGCTCGCGGCGGTCGCAGATCTGGTCGATGGCGCCGTGCTCGAGCAGGAATTCGGAGCGCTGGAAGCCTTCCGGCAGTTTCTCGCGCACGGTCTGCTCGATCACGCGCGGGCCGGCGAAGCCGATCAGCGCCTCGGGCTCGGCGATGTTCAGGTCGCCCAGCATCGCGAAGCTGGCCGACACGCCGCCGGTAGTCGGATGGGTCAGCACCGAGATGTACGGCAGGCCGGCCGCGCGCAGCTTGCCCAGCGCGGCCGAGGTCTTGGCCATCTGCATCAGCGAGAACAGGCTCTCCTGCATGCGCGCGCCGCCGCTGGCGGAGAAATTGACGAAGGGCGAGCCGATCTCCAGCGCGCGCTCGGCGGCCAGGGTGAACTTCTCGCCGACCACCGAGCCCATCGAACCGCCCATGTAGGCGAAGTCGAACGAGCTGGCGACCAGCGGCCGGCCCTTGAGCAGGCCCTGCATGGCGACCAGCGCGTCGTACTCGCCGGTGGACTTCTGCGAGGCCTTGATCCGGTCGGCGTAGCGCTTCTGGTCCTTGAACTTCAGTACGTCGGTCGGCGCCAGACGTGCGGCGATCTCGGTCGGCACGGTGCCGGGGTCGAACAGCGAGGCCAGGCGTGCGCGGGCGCGGATCGGCATGTGGAAGCTGCACTTCGGACAGACTTCCAGGTTCGCTTCCAACTCCGGGCGGTACAGGGCGACGCCGCAGCGGTCGCATTTCTCCCACAGGCCTTCAGGGACGCTGCGTTTGCGGCTTGCGCCGCTGTCGGTGCGGATGCCCGACGGCATCAATTTGCTGAGCCAGCTCATGCGGAGGGTGGATTCCGTTCTGTCATGGCCGTCGCCGGCCGGAAAGGCCGACAGTCTAGCTCACCGGCACCATTCCAGTGCCGACGGTACGGTATGGAACGCGGCCCCGGTCAGGGTCCGGAGCATGATCCGGAACCATCGCGGTGTGCGGCCCGCAAGGCGGCGACGGTCATGCGCGGCGCATCGACCGTGGGCGAACAGGTGCGGCTGCGGGCGCCGGCCACGCCATGATCCAGCACGTGCCGGATCGCCCCGCCCGCTGGCGATGTCCTGGCAGCGACCGCAGCGTGGAGGACGCGTTCGCTGCCCCACGAAGGGGCCAGCCCCCACTGGCAGGCCCGCCGTCAAACGCGGTCGAGCGCCTCGCGCAGTGGCGCCAGGAAGCCGGCCGCACGACGGACCGCATCGTGCGCATCGACCGCCTCGGCCAGGGTCGCGACCAGGGCACTGCCAACCACGACGCCGTCGGCATCGACGGCCATCGCCGCGGCGCTGGCGGCGTCCTTGATCCCGAACCCGGCCACCACCGGCACCCGTGCCTGGGCGCGCAGCGCCTGCAGCCGGTCGCCGGCCGCGCGCGCATCGAGCCGGTCGGCGCCGGTCACGCCGGCGTAGCTGACGTAGTACAGATAGCCCTGCGCGCCGGCGCTGAGCATCGCCGCGCGTTCGGGCGAGGTGGTCGGCGAGGCCAGCATGACCAGCGCCAGGCCCGCCGGCTCGAACGCCTGGCGGAATTCGTCGGCCTCTTCCGGCGGCAGGTCGACCAGCAGCACGCCGTCGACGCCGGCGGCGACCGCATCGGCGGCGAAGCGGGCCGCGCCGCGGATCTCGACCGAGTTCAAATAGCCCATCAGCACCACCGGGGTGTCCGCGTCGCGCTCGCGGAAGGTCCTCACGCAGCCAAACACATAGTCCAGCCCGGCACCGCGCAGCAGCGCCTGCTCCGAGCTGCGCTGGATCACCGGGCCGTCGGCCATCGGGTCGGAGAACGGCACGCCGAGTTCGATCACATCGGCGCCGGCCTCGACCAGCGCGTGCATCACCGGCACGGTCGCCTCCAGCGACGGATCGCCGGCGGTGACGAACGGAATCAGCGCCTTGCGGCCGGCGGCGGCGAGGCGGGCGAACTGGGAGTCGATGCGGCTCATGACAGGACCTTGCGGAAAGCGGGAATGCGGAACGACGCGACGGACAGACTCATGAACAGCCCTCGATCAGGGTGGTCGCCTCGGCGTCGCCCCAGAAGATCGCGGAGGCCGGTCCGCCGACCACTTCGACCCGCAGGCCGAGGGAAGCGTCGGGCTGGCGCCAGTCGAGATAGACATCGCCGGGGTCGCCATATTCATGCGGGCTGCTGTGGACGCCCTCCGGCAGCAGCGCCAGCACATCGCGCTGCGCCATGCCGGTGAACAGGCCGAACGGCGCCTGCACGCGCGGGATGTCGGGCGCCTCGCGATGCACGAGTTCGAAACGGGCGATGCGCCCGTCCATCACCATCATGCTCATCCCGGCCGGCAGCACGCCGCCACCGACATGGCGGCAATCGACATCGGGATGGGTGCCCTCGTCGATCCACTCCTGCAGCCAGTCCTGTTCGTCGAAGGCCTCGCCGACGACCGCATCGCCGATGCGGTCCAGGGCGTCCAGCACCACCGGTGCGGCGGACGACGCCGCGTCCGTGGTCGCCGGCGGCGTGGCGTCGCCCTCGCCCGCCGCGCCTGTATCGGCCGTGCCTGCATCAACCACGGCCGCGTCGGCCGGCAGCGCATCGCTGGCCGCGTCGTCGGTGACGGGCGTCTGCGCGTCGCAGCCTGGCAGCAACAGGCAGGCGGCCAGCAGCATCAGTGCCGGTCCCGCAACACCCGACCTCACAGCACGATGCCTTCGCGCGCGGCAATGGTGTGCACGTCCTTGTCGCCACGGCCGGACAGGTTGCACAGCACCAGCTGGTCCTTCGGCAATTCGCGCGCCAGCTTGATCGCCTGGGCGACCGCGTGGCTGGATTCCAGCGCCGGCAGGATGCCTTCGGTGCGGGTCAGCCTGTGAAACGCGGCCAGCGCCTCCTCGTCGGTGACGCCGACGTACTCGGCACGGCCGGTGTCCTTCAGGAAGGCGTGCTCGGGGCCGACGCCCGGGTAATCTAGGCCGGCGGAAATCGAATGGGTCTCGATGATCTGGCCATCGTCGTCGCAGATCACGTAGGTGCGGTTGCCGTGCAGCACACCGACCCGGCCCGCCGCCAGCGACGACGCGTGGCGCCCGGTCTCGATGCCGTCGCCGGCGGCCTCGGCACCGACGATGCGCACGCCCGGGTCGTTGAGGAAGGCATGGAACAGGCCGATGGCGTTGCTGCCGCCGCCGACGCAGGCGGTGATGGCGTCGGGCAGGCGCCCGTAGTCGGCCAGCATCTGCGCGCGCGCCTCGCGGCCGACGATCGCGTTGAAGTCGCGCACCATGCGCGGATACGGGTCGGGGCCGGCGACGGTGCCGATGATGTAGAAGGTGTCCTGCACGTTGGTCACCCAGTCGCGCATCGCCTCGTTCAATGCATCCTTCAGCGTCGCCGAACCGCTGGTCACCGGCACCACGGTCGCGCCGAGCAGCTTCATCCGATAAACATTTATCTTCTGCCGTTCGATGTCGGTGGCGCCCATGTAGACGACGCATTCCAAGCCCAGACGCGTGGCGACGGTGGCGCTGGCCACGCCGTGCTGGCCGGCGCCGGTCTCGGCGATGATCCGCTTCTTGCCCATCCGCGCGGCCAGCAGGGCCTGGCCAATGGTGTTGTTGATCTTGTGCGCGCCGGTGTGGTTCAGGTCCTCGCGCTTGAGCAGGATCTGCGCGCCGCCGACTTCGCGGCTCAGGCGCTCGGCGTGGTAGATCGGGCTGGGCCGGCCGACGTAGTGCTTCAGGTCCTTGTCGAATGCGGCGATGAAGGCCGGGTCGACCCGCGCCGCGTCGTAGGCGGCCGCCAGTTCCTGCAGCGGCCCGATCAGGGTCTCGGCCACGAAGCGGCCACCGTGGCGGCCGAAATGGCCGGCGGCATCAGGGAAGGCGTGGAAGTCGGCGGGGGCGTTCATGCGGCAGGACCAAGCAGCGGACAACGGGCCGTCAGCCTAGCGCACACGTCCGCGCGCCGGAACCGATAAGATCTGCATGACCCGTGAGGAAAAGTCACAGATCGATGACCCGTCCGCTGCCGCCACTGAATGCCCTGCGCGCCTTCGAGGCCGCCGCCCGGCTGGGCAGCGTCAGCCGCGCCGCCGAAGAACTGCATGTGACCCACGGTGCGGTCAGCCGCCAGATCCGCACACTGGAGGATGCGCTGGGCACGCCGCTGTTCGCGCGCCAGGGCCGCGGCCTGGCCCTGACGTCCGCCGGCCGGCGTCTGCGCGATGCAGCCAGCGACGCCTTCGCCGGCCTGCAGACGGTCTGGTCCGCCCTGCAGCGCGGCAGTGACACCAATGCACTGGTGCTGGGCTGCCCCGGCAGCCTGCTGGCCCGCTGGGTGATCCCGCGCCTGGAGCGGCTGCAGCACGACCTGCCTGGGCTGACCCTGCATCTGTCCGCACGCGAAGGCGGTTTCGATCCGGCGCTGAGCGGGCTGGATGCGGCCCTGCTGCTCGGCGAGGCACCATGGCCGGAGAGCTGGGAGGTGCATCCGCTGGCACCGGAACGGATCGGGCCGGTGCTCAGCCCGCGCCATCTCGGCTGGCCCGCGCTGCGTGAGGCGCCCGCCTCGGCCCTGCTCCGCGAACCGCTGCTGCAGACCGGCTCGCGCCCGCAGGCCTGGCCGCGCTGGTTCGCCGCGCAGGGCCTGGACGGCAGCGCGATGACGGCCGGCAGCACGTTCGAGCACCTGACCTATCTGCTGGAAGCGGCCGCGGCCGGGCTCGGCGTGGCGATCGCGCCGCAGGAACTGGTCCAGGCCGATCTCGACAGCGGCCGCCTGGCCGCGCCATGGGGCTTCGTCGATACCGGTGGCCAATGGACGCTGTGCGCACCGCGCGGCCGGCACGATCCACGCATCGATGCGCTGGCCGGCTGGCTGCGCCATGCACTGCACGATTGACCCCGCCGTCACCAGCGATGCCGGTCCCGAAGCCTTGTGCCGCCGTCAACCGCCATGCCGGAAGCAGCCACCTGGAACCGGCCAGCAATCCGTCAGTTTCGACAGTCCCAGCAGAAGCGGCCCACAGGCGCGGCCCGCACTGCGGACCTCAGGTGGCCGCATGACCATCGTTCCCGTCACGTGCCCGCTGCTGCACTCCCGGTCCTGCCTCTCGCCTGCATCCGCTCATTACTGCTCGTGGTCTCGCGACGGGCGCGCGACAAGCACCGCGGCGGGTGACAGACCGCGCACCGCTGTCGTCGCCCTGCGCGTCGATGATCGGAATGGGAGACGGCCCCGTGCATCCGATGCTGGCATGACTGCCATCCAATGGAATGACGCGGCCATTCAGCGAGAGAAGAACTGCTGTCCGCGGCTCCGTGGCAAACGCAGAGGCATCCACGCGCACTGGCCTGCACCAGTCGATCGGCCTCGCCACCGCGATGCGGAACATGGATGTGCGTGAGCAGGTGGTGCATGCCGAACCGGCCAAGCCGGTGGCGGAAATTGCGCGGTCGCTGGTAGATAAAAAGCCCGGTCAACATCCGACCCGAGGCGTCCCAGCCGCGATGACAGCGAACCATCCCGCGCAGGGCCAGGGACATCGATTGCGTGTTCGCCCGATTCAATGACGTTGGAGGTGATGGGGCATTGATCGTCGATGGTCGGTGCGGCGCACCCGTTCTCCCGGCCTGGATGCGCTCGCGCGCCAGCGACGCTGGGTTGAGGTGGAGCGATCCGCCGCCAGCTTTGCGGGCGCACCAAGCGTGATGGAATCGCGGCCTTCAGGACATGCATCGGGCAAACCTCGTGCGCAGCGCCCGGCAACAACGCATGCATGGCAGCATCACCTTCGCAAACGACGGATGTGTTTCCCCATCGCCGCCTACCATTCGGCAAACTCCGACCAGCATTGAACTGCTCACCAAGATGCTGTTCGCTGCGGCCTTGAGTGTTGGCGCCCGGCTTCCGGGAAGGAACGACCGGGCGCCAACGCCCTCATGGGCCAGTGCGACAGGTATGCCCCATCACCTGAAGTGCCGGTACTGCTCCAGGAACCGCTCGAGCTGGCGCTCCTGCACCTGACGCAGTCGGTCGGAGGGATCGACTCCGGCGACACCCAGCTCGCCACCAGCGACATCCAGTTGTTCCCCGCCTTCAAGTTCACGCATGACCATCTCCTTGTCACATGATTGAACGTAACGCTGCCCGCCGGATCAGGGAATCGGCCTGATCCCGGGCCGGGTTCCACTGCCGTCATCCGGATAACCGGGCTGGCTCATCTTCGGCAGATCAGACGGTGGCAGCTCGAAGCGCGGCACACCCTGCGTGCCGCCGGCCACCCGCAAAAGCTCGTTGCTGTTCAACTGGTGCATTCCCTGCTCCTCATTGACGTATCCCATGGAAGAAACGCTCGATGACGGTTATGGCGCCAATGGTTCCGCCATCGACGTGCACACCCGACAGCGCATTCACCTGCTTTCCTTGCAGCGTGAAGCTGCGCCATCGACCACATCGCGCCCAGCAATCAATCCCTTGCGCCTCAATGGGACCGTGCCGGCCGCGCCACCTCCCCGCTGACAGCGTTCGTGGTGAAACGCTGCACGGCAATGATGGTGGTGGATAACTCGTGCAAACCACAAGTGACACGCGGCGCCGCCGCGGATAATCCCGCTTGCCATGGTGGACGGGGCCTGCGTCATCCGAAGACGCGCGGACGAGCGCAAGCGGAACTGGACAGATTTTCGCCACCATTGCGCGCATGCCACCCGCTTGCCGCATCCCCGCAACGGGACTAGGCTTCCACTCATGCCACGGACGGCATGAGGAAAACACGTGAATCTCTCCACGAGAATCCGGATCGCCCGCCAGCGGGTGCATCTGTCCCAGGAAGCGCTTGCAACCCGGATGGGCGTGACGCGGGGCGCGGTAGCGAACTGGGAATGCGCAGTCGGCGCACGGCCTGCGACGTCCCGGCTCGAACGGCTGGCCCGGGTGACGTGCGTCTGTTTTGAATGGCTGGCGACAGGTCGCGGCCCACTGGCCTACGAGCCACCGGAGAACGTGCCCGCCGTGGGTGCGGAGCTGGTGGACGATCCAGCCGAACGCCGCTTGCTGGCCGCCTACCGACAGACGAGTCGCCCCACGCAGCGCGTCCTGCTGCAGATCATCGAGGCAAGGATCCAGCGCTTCGAGGGGCGACGCAGAACATGATGGCGTGGTCCGCAACCGATGCGGCCACGCCCTGAAGCCGCCGGTCTAGCGCGGAACCGTTGCGGCGCGAACGGCCTGCTCCGACGAGAACAGGCCGAACGGATCACCGGTCCCACCGCGATCGCGCCAGGGCGCGGCCGACCCGGCCGAGGGATGTGTCGCGTCGCTCAGCCCATCTCGGTGCAGTCGGCGTGACGCACTTCCTCGACGAAGCGCCGCATCTTGTCGCCATCCTTGATGCCGGGCGAGACCTCGATGCCGCTGGCCACGTCCACACCCCACGGCAGCGTGGCCAGGATCGCGTCCTTGACGTTGTCCGGGGTGATGCCGCCGGCCAGGAGGAACGGCCGGTGCAGGCCGGTCGGGATCCTGCGCCAGTCGAATCCCTGTCCGCTGCCACCATCGCCACCGACGCTGTGACTGTCGAACAGGAAGCCGGCCGCGTTCGGCCAGCGGTGCTGCAGCATCCGCGCATCCCAGCTCGCACCATCGCCCATCGGCACCGCCTTCAGGTAGGGCACGCGGAACGCGCGGCAGAACGCGTCGTCCTCGTCGCCGTGGAACTGGATCAGGCTGGGCCGGACCTGGCGCACGACCTCGCGCACCTCCTCGGAGGTGTTGTCGCGGAACAGCGCGACCGCGTCGACCAGCGGCGACAGCGCCTGGCGCAGTACCCGCGCCTCGGTCGGCGCCAGCCGCCGCGGGCTGCGCGCGGCGAACACGAAACCAACGGCATCCACACCCAGCTCGCCGGCGAGACGGACGTCGCCGGGGCGGGTCATGCCACAGAACTTGATCCGGGTGCGATACAGCGTGCGATTCACAGGGTCACCTCCGCAGGCAGATTCCATTCGGCCGGATACAGCGGCCGCAGGAACACCAGCCCCTGCGGCGGCGCTGTCGGCCCGGCCAGGGTACGGTCGCGGCCGGCAAGCAACTCGGCAATCCACCCCTCGTCGCGCGCGCCGGCTCCGACCTCGAGCAGCGAGCCGACGATGTTACGCACCATGTGGTGAAGAAAAGCGTTGGCCTGGACCTCGATTTCGATCACCTCACCTTCACGCCGGACGACGATCTCCTGCAGGTTGCGGCGCGGGTGACGGGCCTGGCAGTGCACGGTGCGGAACGCGCTGAAATCCTGCTCGCCCAGCAGCGCCTGACCGGCGCGGTGCATCGCGTCGGCGTCCAGCGGGCGCCGTTCCCAGGCCATCATGTGCCGGTACAGCGCCGGGCGGACCAGGCGGTTGACGAGCCGATAGCGGTAACGGCGCGCGCGCGCGGAGAAGCGCGCATTGAAATCGTCGGCCACCGGCACGCACCAGCGCACGCAGACCGACGGAATCAGGCGGCCGGTGGTACCCAGCGTCCAGGCGCGTGGATCGCGCTGCACGTCGGTGTCGAAGTGCACGACCTGGCACTCGGCATGGACACCGGCATCGGTGCGGCCGGCACAGACCACCTGGATCGGCGTATCGGCCACCGAGGACAGCGCATCCTGCAGCGTCGCCTGCACCGTGGCGCGGCGCGAACCGCCCAGCTGCTGCCAGCCACGGAATCCGCCGCCGTCGTACTCGACGCCAAGCGCGTAACGCATCGTTCGTTCCTTTCTGTCGGCCGGGAGACCGGCTCAGCCGATCTCGCGCAGCAACTGCAGCGCTTCGTCGCGTGCGGCCGGGTCCTGGCCATTGGCGACCTCGCGCAGCAGGGTGCGCGCGGTTTCGGCATCGCCCAGGTCGAGGTAGGCGATCGCCAGCTCGAGCCGTTCGCGTCCGGCCGGCGCCGGGTTGAGCGGCGCCAGCGGCGCCGAGACATCGTCGGTATGCCAGGCCGGCACCGCGGACGCGTCCGGCTGCCAGGCGGCCGGGTAGGCGCGCGGCGCGGCCGGGGCCGCGGGCTCCGGGGCGCGGTCATGCCCGGGCTCGGGCGCGACCGCCGGCGCGGGCACGTGATGGGCCTCCTCGGGCGCGTCGACCGCCAGGCCGGGATCGGCGCCGGTCTGTTCGGGCACGGCGGCAGTGAGCGACGCGGCATCGAACCCACCGCCGCCGGCACGCGCGACCGGGATCGGCAGCGGCTTGGGCCGCCGCGCCAGCCACCAGACCGCGGCCGCGGCGATCAGCAGCGCCAGGCCGCCGAACAGCCACAACGGCACGCCGCCACCGGCTGCGTCGCCCGCACCGGCATCGAGCTGGGACAGGCGCGCCTGCGCGGCGGCCAGGTCGCTGTCCTTGAGCGCGATCAGCTGGGCCTGCTGCTGCTGCAGCTTCTCCAGTTCCTCGACCCGTCCGCGCAATTCCTGCAGCTCCGAATCGCGGGTCGCGATGTCTTCCTGCGCCTGCCGCAGCTGTTCGTTCGCCAGCATGTCGCCGTCCTCGCCGCCGGCGCCCAGGCCGGACCGTGTCGCTTGCGTGCCCGCATCGGCGGCTGCCGGTGCGATTTCCAGCCGTGCGCCGCCGGTGGGGATCACCGGGATCGCAGCCGTGGCGGTTGTCGGAGCGGATGCCGCCGCACCGGCGCTTTCGGCCGGCTGCTGGATCGGCCGGCGCGACTGGCGCCACTGCGCGGTCTGTTCCCGCACCAGCGCACTGGCCGTTGCCGCGTCGGCCTCGGCGAAATCGCCGGCCGCGGGCATGCGCATCACCGCACCGGCCCGCAGGCGGTGGATGTTGCCGTCGACGAAGGCTTCGGGATTGGCCCGCAGCAGCGCCAGCATCGCCTGGTTCAGCGTGTGCCCGCCGCGGTCCATGCCCGCAGCCAGCGTGGACAGCGTCTGCCCGCGTTCCACCTGCGCCAGCACCTCGCCTCCGGCCACGGCCATCGGTGCGGGTGGTGGCGGCACTGCCGGTGCTTCGGCCACCGGCGCGGCGGGTGGCGCCGTCGGTATGGGAGCGGGTGTGGACACCGGCGCCGGCTCGCGGACGATGATGTCGGCCGGCGCGGCCTGCGGTGCCTGGATCGCGGGCGCTTCGATTGCGGCCGCCGTCTGCGGCGCGGCGACCAGCGCCGAATACTCGCGCACCAGCCGGCCCTGGCCCCAGTCGACCTCGATCAGGAAGGCGACCGCCGCCACATCCACAGGCCGGTCGCTGGTGACGCGCACGACCGCACGGCCCTGCGCATCCTGGGTGATCTCGAACTGCAGGTCACGCACCAGCCCCTGCGGCGGCTGCAGGCCGACGCGGGCGAAGGTGTCGGGCGATGCCAGCCGTGCGCGCGCGTTCTCGAGCTCGCCGGGTTCGTTGGAGACGATCGGGATCTCGGCCAGCAGCGGCTGGCCAGGGCCCGACAGCACCCGGATCTGTCCAAGCCCGAGCGCCATCGCGCTGCCGCTCAGCAGGGCGAGCGACACCGTCAGCAGCCATGTCCATGAGCGCAGCGCGCTCCGTCCCCTTGCATTCATGCGGCGCACTATAGCCGGTTCGCCCGGCGGGCCGCATCGGCGGGCGGGAATCGTGATGGTGCCCCGCGGCCGTGCGCGGCAGCTGCATCCCGGCCCTTCCCGGCTACCGGACGCGGGTGCCCGACATCACGGTCGGGGCCTGCGCCGTCGGCGCGCGGAGCGGCGGAGCATGCGCGCGCCACCTGCTGCGGCTGCATGAAAACGGTGCGCGGCCGGAGCCGCGCACGCAGGCCGTGCTCAGCCGCCGCTGGCGACCAGCTCGGCCAGCTGCACCGCGTTCAGCGCGGCGCCCTTGCGGATGTTGTCGGAGACGATCCACAGGTTCAGGCCGCGAGGATGCGAGATGTCCTCGCGGATGCGACCGACATAGACCGCATCGTTGCCCGAGGCATGGGTGACCGGGGTCGGATAGCCGCCGGCCTTGCGCTCGTCCACCACTTCCACGCCCGGCGCCTGTTCCAGCAGCGCGCGCGCCTCGGCCGCGGTGACCTTCTCCTTCGTCTCGATCGCCACCGCCTCGGAGTGGCCGTAGAACACCGGCACGCGCACCGCGGTGGGGTTCACCTGGATGCTGTCGTCGCCGAGGATCTTGCGGGTCTCCCAGACCAGCTTCATCTCCTCCTTGGTGAAGCCGTTGTCCAGGAAGTCGTCGATGTGCGGGATCAGGTTGAACGCGATCTGCAGCGGGAAGCGCTGCGGGTCGGCATCCTGGAAATTCAGGATGTTGGCGGTCTGGCGGCCCAGCTCCTCCAGCGCGGAACGGCCGGCGCCGGACACCGACTGGTAGGTGGCCACATTGATGCGCTCGATGCCGTACTTGCGGTGCAGCGGCGCCAGCGCGACCAGCATCTGCATCGTCGAGCAGTTCGGGTTGGCGATGATGCCGCGCGGGCGGTTCTTCGCCGCGTCCGGATTGACCTCGGACACCACCAGCGGCACGTCGTCGTCGTAGCGGAAGGCCGAGGAGTTGTCGATCACCACCGCACCGGCGGCGGCGAACTTCGGGCCGTACTCCTTGGAAACGCCACCGCCGGCCGAGAACAGGGCGATGTCGACGCCGGTCGGATCGAAGCTGGCGAGGTCCTGCACGGTGATCTTGCGGCCGGCGTACTCGACCTCGCCGCCGGCGGAGCGCTCGGAGGCCAGCGGGATGATCTTCTCGACCGGGAACTGGCGCTCGGCCAGGATCGACAGCATGGTCTCGCCGACGGCGCCGGTGGCGCCAACGACCGCGACGGTGAAACGACGTTCTGCGTTGCTCATGGTGTGTGCTTCTATCGGATGGGGAGGAACGGAAGACAGGGGCGCGCTGCGGTCCGGGTTCGGGGAACCTCCAGATGCGGCAGCGGAGGTTCCCTATCGTTTTCCGTCGGCGATCTTGGTCGCGCCCACGGTCGCAGCGCCGGCTTTGCCGGCAATGCTGGTAATCGCGGTGGCATTGATCGCGCTCGGCGGACGCCCGGCATCGGGGCCGGCGCCAAGCGCGGCGATCAGGTTGTCCACCGCCAGCTGCACCATCGCCCGACGCGTGGCCAGCGAGGCGCTGCCGATGTGCGGGGTCAGCACCACGTTGCGCAGCGCCAGCAGTTCGGACCGCACCTGCGGCTCGCCTTCGTACACGTCCAGCCCGGCCGCGGCCAGGCGGCCGTTGGCCAGCGCATCGGCCAGCGCGACCTCGTCGACGATGCCGCCGCGGGCGATGTTCACCAGGGTCGCGGTCGGCTTCATCTTCGCCAGCGCAACAGCATCGATGATGTGGTGGCTGGCGGCCGAATACGGCAGCACCAGAATCAGGTGATCGGCCTGCGCCAGCAGTTCGTCGAACCCGGCGTAGGCGGCGCCGACTTCGCGCTCGGCGGCTTCCGGCAGGCGCGAACGGTTGTGGTACAGCACCTTCATGCCGAAGCCGTGATGACCACGACGCGCGATGCCCTGCCCGATCCGGCCCATGCCGAGGATGCCCAGCGTGCTGCCGTGGATGTCCGCGCCCAGCATGGTGCTGAACGACCACTGGCCCCACTGCCCGTCGCGCAGCCAGCGCTCGGATTCGGTGATCCGGCGCGCGGCCGCCATCAGCAGGGCGAAGCCCAGGTCGGCCGTGGTCTCGGTCAGCACGTCCGGCGTGTTGGTCGCGACGATGCCGGCGGCGCTGAGCGCGTCGATGTCGAGATTGTTGTAGCCGACGCCGACATTGGCGATCGCGCGCAGGTTCGGCGCGTTGGCGATCTCCGAGGCGCCGATGCGCTCGTTCAGGGTGACCAGCGCGCCGTCCAGCGGCGCCAGCTTCGCGGCCAGACCGGCAGCCGAATGCGCGGTGACCGCATCGGTGGTCTCGACCTGGAAATGGGCCTCCAGCTGCGCGACGACATCGTCGAACAGCGGCTGGCTGACCCACACGCGTGGCCGCGCATCAGCCATCGGGATGCCCGACGTGGGCGGGAATCCGCGGCGTGATCGTGCCGACGTCGCCGCACTGCGCGCGATGGCGCAGCGCCTGGTCCATCAGCACCAGCGCGACCATCGCCTCGGCGATCGGGGTGGCGCGGATGCCGACGCAGGGGTCGTGGCGGCCGGTGGTGATGACCTCGACCGCGTTGCCGTCCACATCCACGGTCTGCCCCGGCAGGCGCAGGCTGGAGGTCGGCTTGAGCACGATCGAGGCGGTCACCGGCTGGCCGGTGGAAATGCCGCCGAGGATGCCGCCGGCGTGGTTGGACAGGAAGCCTTCGGGCGTGATCAGGTCGCGGTGCTCGGTGCCCTTCTGCGCCGCGCTGGCGAAGCCGTCGCCGATCTCCACGCCCTTGACCGCATTGATGCTCATCAGGGCGGCGGCGAGGTCGCCGTCGAGCTTGCCGTAGATCGGTTCGCCCCAGCCCGGCGGCACGTTGTCGGCGACCACGTCCACGCGCGCGCCGACCGAATCGCCGGACTTGCGCAGCGCGTCCATGTAGCGTTCCAGCGCCGGCACCTGCGCCGCGTGCGGCCAGAAGAACGGGTTGTCCTCGACCGCATTCCAGTCGAAGCCCTCGGGGCGGATCCCGCCCAGCTGCGACAGGAAGCCGCGCACGGTGACGCCATGGCGCTGCAGCAGCCACTTCTTGGCGATCACGCCGGCGGCCACGCGCATCGTGGTCTCGCGCGCGGAACTGCGCCCGCCGCCACGCGGGTCGCGGATGCCGTACTTCTGCCAGTAGCTGTAGTCGGCATGTCCCGGGCGGAACTGCGCGGCGATGTTCGTGTAGTCCTTGCTGCGCTGGTCGGTGTTGCGGATCAGCAGCGCGATCGGGGTGCCGGTGGTGCGGCCCTCGTAGACGCCGGACAGGATCTCGACCTCGTCGGCCTCGCGCCGCGCCGACGTATGCCGGCTCTTGCCGGTCGCACGCCGCTGCAGGTCGTGGGCGAACTCCTCCGGCGCGATCTCCAGCCCGGGCGGGCAGCCGTCGACCACGCAGCCGATCGCTGGACCATGCGATTCGCCGAAGGTGGTGACCGACAGGAGTTTTCCGAAGGTGTTGCTGCTCAAGCGCCGCTCCGCAGGGGCCCAGTGACGGGCCGCCAAGCATCGCATATCGGCACGCGCCGTTGTGCACTGCGCAAGCAGGCGCGCAACGGTTGCACTGGCAACCGATCACCCTTGTCAGCAGCGGTTTTCCGCGGGCCGGCGGCCGCGCGGAGCCGGTCGATCAGGCGCGTGCGGCGGCCAGTTCGCTGATGCGTGCGTTGTGACGGATCAGTTCGCGGCATTCGACCGCGAAGATGCCCATCTGCCCGACCTTGAACTCGATCCAGGCCAGGTCCAGCTCCGGCAGCAGCTTGACCAGGTGCTGCTCCGACTCGCCGACCTCGCAGATCAGCAGGCCGTCCTGGCTCAGGTGCAGCGGCGCGTCGCGCAGGATCTTCAGCACCAGGTCCAGGCCGTCGTCGCCGGCACGCAGGCCGAGCTCGGGCTCGAACGCGTACTCGGCCGGCAGCGCATCGGTCTCGTCGTTGGTGACGTACGGCGGATTGGTGACGATCAGGTCGTAATGGCGGCCGGTCAGGCCATCGAACAGGTCGGACTTCACCAGGCTGACGTTGTGCGCCAGCAGCCGCTCCTTGTTCTCGCCAGCCAGCGCCAGCGCGTCGTCGCTGATGTCGACGCCATCGACCTGCCACTCCGGGTTGTAATGGCCCATCGCGATGGCGATGCAGCCCGACCCGGTGCACAGGTCCAGCGCGGTGCGCACCTCGCGCCCGCCCAGCCACGGCTCGAAGCCGGCCTCGATCAGTTCGGCGATCGGCGAACGCGGCACCAGCGCGCGCGCGTCGGTTTTGAAGCTCAGGCCCGCGAACCAGGCCTCGCCGGTGAGGTAGGCGGCCGGGATGCGCTCGTCGATGCGGCGCGCGAACAGCGCCAGGATCGCCTGCTTCTCCTCGCCGGTCAGGCGCGACTGGCCGTAGACCGGGCTCAGGTCGTGCGGCAGGTGCAATGCATGCAGCACCAGCTGGGTCGCCTCGTCCAGCGCGTTGTCGTAGCTGTGCCCGAAGGTCAGCCCGGCCGCATTGAAGCGGCTGGCGCCGTAGCGGATCAGGTCGATGATGGTGTGCAGCTCGGCGGCCGGATCTGCGGTCATGGAGGGCGCTGGACGCATGAACGGAAGGGCCGGCGATTATACGCCCGGGCCGGTATCATGGCCCGTTGTCGTCAGATGAGCGGAACGCCCCGATGTTCAACCGCACCTTCGGCTACGTGCTGATCGTCGCCCTGGCCGCCGGCCTGGGCCTGCTGGCCGCGCGCCATTTCCTCGGCCAGGAGCCCGCACCGCAGGGCCCGGCGCTGCAGACGGTGACCCTGCTGCCGCAGCCGCGTGAGCTGCCGGCCTACACGCTGCGCCAGTCCGATGGCACGCAGCTGATTCCCGGCGAGCTGGCCGGCCACTGGACCTTGGTGTTCCTCGGCTTCACCTTCTGCCCGGACGTGTGCCCGACCACGCTGGCCGAGCTGGCCCAGGCGCAGAAGCAGTGGGAAACCCTGCCGGAGAGCACCCGCCCGCGCGTGCTGTTCGTGTCGGTCGATCCCGAGCGCGACACCCCCGCCCGGACCGGCGAGTACGCGCGCGGCTTCCACCCCGACACCCTGGCCGCCACCGCTGACGTGCCGGCGCTGGAGAAGTTCGCGACCTCGGTCGGCTTCGTGTTCATGAAGGTGCCGGGCCAGAAGTTCGAGGAAAACCCGAACGACTACAGCGTGGACCATTCGGCCAACATCGCCGTGCTCGACCCGCAGGGCCGCTGGGCCGGGCTGATCCGCCCGCCGTTCCAGCCGCAAGCGATCGCCGACGACCTCGCCCTGCTGACCGCCGCGGACCGCGCCCCATGAGCCTGATGACCACGCTGAGCTGGGTGCTGCCGCACCGGCTGCTGTCCTCGCTGGCGCGCCGCGCCGCGTACTCGCGCTCGCCCTGGTTCAGCCAGCGGATGATCGGCGAGGTGGTCAAGCGCTTCGATGTCGACCTGTCCGAAGCGGCAGACGCGGACCCGCGCAGCTACCACAGCTTCAACTCCTTCTTCACCCGAGCGCTGAAGCACGGCGCACGCGTGGCCGATCCGGATCCGGACGCGCTGCTGATGCCGGCCGATGGCCGGATCAGCCAGCTCGGCCCGATCGAGGACGGCCGCATCTTCCAGGCCAAGGGCCAGTCGTTCACCGCCGCCGAGCTGCTCGGCGATGCCGAGGCGGCCGCGCCGTTCGCCAACGGCGTGTTCGCCACCGTCTACCTGTCGCCGCGCGACTACCACCGGGTGCACATGCCGTGGACCGGCACCCTGCGCGAGACCGTGCACGTGCCGGGCCGGCTGTTCAGCGTGGGCCCGGCCGCGGTGCAGCGGGTGCCGCGCCTGTTCGCGCGCAACGAGCGCCTGGTCTGCCATTTCGACACCGACTTCGGGCCGATGGTGTCGGTGATGGTCGGCGCCCTGCTCGTTTCCGGCGTGGAGACGGTGTGGAGCGGCGAGGAGATTCCGCACTATGGCGACCGCATCACCCGCAAGGACTGGCGCGGCAAGGGCATCGTGCTGGAGCGCTTCGCCGAGATGGCGCGCTTCAATTACGGCTCGACCGTGATCGTGCTGTTGCCGCCGGGCGTGGCCACGCTGGACGCAGGTCTGGCCGCCGAGTCGCCGGTGCGCCTGGGCCAGGCGCTGGCGCGTCGCACCGGCTGACGCCTGACGGGATCGCAAGGCCGGCATTCCCATCAGGCTATCCGTGGACCTGGTCGGCCTCGGCCGACGCCGCTCCGGCGGTGTCTGTCGGGGCCGAGACCACCTCGACGCGTGTCGCAGGCGTACGTGACGCCACCCGCGCGACGCGGCGCGGATCCGCAACATCCCCATGCTCCGGCATCCGTTCGCAGTCGCATGCCGCGCTCACCTGCCGGCGGCGGAGGCAATGCGTCACCGCCACGGTGTGGATCAGGCCGCCTCCCGCAGCGGAGACGCTTCCCCAGGCCGGCCCCGCCCACCGCCACCGCGATCTGCACACCCGCGTCGACGGCTGCGGGCCGAGCGTACCGGCGCGGCGCCGGCCGCGATCGGCAGCGCGGGATGGTCGCGCTGCCCGCGCCCTACAACCGGCAGCCCTGCAGGCGCAGTTCCTGACCCTGGCGCAGCGCATAACCAGGAGCCTTGAGCCCGTTCGCCGCGGCCAGCGCCCTGACTTCGCAGCCATGTTTCTGCGCGATCCTGCCCAGCGTGTCGCCGCGGGCGACGCGATAGGTCCGCACCTGCTGCGCCTTGGGCTGTGCGGGCTGAGGCGTGCCGGTCGCAATCGTGGTCGGCACGCCCTCGACGGGGGTCAGGTCGCCGACCGAGACATTGCCGCGTGGCGCCTCGCGCAGGATCGCCGCGTTGACGTCGGCGGTCACCAGCGCATGGGCGAGGTCGGCGCGCGCGCCGCTGGCGCAGTGCCGTCCGTACAGGCCGGCGACGCGGGTGGTCGCGTTGAGCACGGTGCCGGCGGGAATCCAGTCCTCGGCTTCGTAACGCGGATTGAGATTGCGCAGGGTGCGCATGTACCCGTCGCGGTTGCCGGCGTTGCCCAGGCACACGGTGAGCTCGTAGATGCTGGCGGTGCGCGTCAGCCGGAACGTGGCCGGATGCGCGTCCACTTTCGGGAACTGCACGCCGAACTCGCGCGGGTGCAGGAAGATCCAGGCCGCGGCGATCACCATCGGCACGTAGTCCTTGGTCTCGGCCGGGAACTGCTCGTAGGCATCGGCGTACCAGAAGCCGGTACCGCCGCTCTGGCGATGCACGCGCAGCGCCCTGCCCTCGCCGCCGTTGTAGCCGGCCAGCGACATCTCCATGTCGTTGTTGAGCTGGCGCAGGCGCTCGTTCAGATAGCTGGCGCTGGCCTCGGCCGAGGCGCGCGCGTCGTAGCGGGTATCGAAGCCGGTGCCGTCCGGGCCGAGGCCGAAGCGCCGCCCGGTCGCCGGCATGAACTGCAGCGGGCCGCTGGCGCCGGCACGCGAGGTCGAGTGCACGCGCCCGTTCGACTCCTTGGCCAGGATCCCGAACAGCAGCGCCTCGGGCAGGCCGCGGCGCTCGAACTCCGGCCACATCAGGTGCCGCATGACCTGGTAGTTCTCGTAGCTGGTCATCAGCTGCGGGCGCATGTCGGTCAGCCAGCGGCGGATGCCGGCCTGGACCGCGGGGTTGTACTGGACCATGCGATCGAAGGTGTGGCGATGGTCGCCACCGAGCAGGGTCGCCGCGCGCACCGCCTCCGGTACGTCGTCGGCGAGCGGTGCCAGCGATGGATCGCCTTCCAGCAGCTCCTCGTCGCCGAGGTCGTCCGCGGCCTGGGCCTCCGCGTCCACGTCGGCCTTCAGCAGGCGCTTGTAGGTGGCCAGCACGTCGCTGAGCGGGCAGCCGCGCTGCTTCACGCAGGCATCGATGACGTCTTCCATGTCCTCGAGCGCCGCGTTGCTCTCCCCGGTGCCCTTGGCATCGCCGTTGCCGACCAGCACCAGCGCGTCGCGGTAGCGCTGCTCGGCCTGGGTCATGCGTTGCTGCAGCGCATCGGCGGCGGCACGGTCCTTGGCGGACACGCGCTGCGCCAGGGCCGGCGGTGCGATCAGGACGAGGGACAACAGGCCCAGCACGGGCAGGCGGCGCAGCAGGTTCGGCGAGGAATGCATCAGGCAGGCGATCGATGGTGCGACCGGCAGGGTAGCGGCGGCGATGGCGCAGCGGCAAGCCATGCCCGGCCCGCGGCGCTCGCATAGAATTCCACCGAACCTTTCCGCGAGACATGCCATGGATCCGATCCTGCTGGGCAAGGGCCTCACCGACGACATCCCGGTCACCCTGCTGCCGGCGCTCGGCAACCGCCACGGCCTGGTCGCCGGCGCCACCGGCACCGGCAAGACCGTCACCCTGATGACCCTGGCCGAGGGCTTCTCGCGGATCGGCGTGCCGGTGTTCATGGCCGACGTGAAGGGCGACGTCGCCGGCCTGGCGATGCCGGGTGCCGGCGGCGAGAAGCTGCTGCAGCGCGCGGCGGAAACCGGCGTGGCCGACTACGCGCCGGCGGCCAGCCCGGTCGTGTTCTGGGACCTGTACGGCAAGCTCGGCCACCCGGTGCGGACCACGGTCAGCGAGATGGGCCCGACCCTGCTGGCGCGCGTGCTGGAACTCAACGACACCCAGGCCGGCGTGCTCGACATCGTGTTCAAGCTCGCCGACGACCGCGGCCTGCTGCTGCTCGACCTGGACGATCTGCGCGCCCTGCTCGGGCTGGTCGCCGAGGAGCGCAAGGCGGTCTCGTCGGCGTATGGACTTGTCAGCGCACCGTCGATCGCCGCGATCCAGCGCGCCCTGCTGCGCCTGGAACAGGACGGCGGCGATGGCTTCTTCGGCGAGCCGGCGCTGGAGCTGAACGACCTGATGCGGGTCAACCACGACGGCCGCGGTGTCATCGGCATCCTCGCCGCGACCCAGCTGGTGCTCAAGCCGCGGCTGTACGCGACCTTCCTGCTGTGGCTGCTGTCGGAGCTGTTCGAGACCCTGCCCGAGGTCGGCGACCTGGAGAAACCGAAGCTGGTGTTCGTGTTCGACGAAGCGCACCTGCTGTTCGACGATGCGCCGGCCGGACTGCAGCAGCGGATCGAGCAGGTCGTGCGCCTGATCCGCTCCAAGGGCGTCGGCGTGTACTTCTGCTCGCAGTTCCCCGACGACGTGCCGGCCAATGTGCTCGGCCAACTCGGCAACCGCGTCCAGCACGCGCTGCGCGCCTTCACTCCGCGCGACCAGAAGGCGGTGCGCATCGCGGCCGAGACCTTCGTCCCCAACCCGAAGCTGGATGTGACCGCGACGCTGTCGCAGCTGGGCACCGGCGAGGCGCTGGTCTCCACGTTGCAGGACAAGGGCATTCCCTCGCCGGTGCAGCACACGAAGATCGCGCCGCCGCGCTGCCGGATGGGTGCGATCACCGAAGCCGAGCGGACCCAGGTCCGCGCCGGCAGTCCGGTCGGTGCCCGCTACGACACACCGGTCAACCGCGAGTCGGCGGCCGAACGGCTGGCCGCGCGTGCGCAGGCCACCACCGATGCGGCCAAGGCGCCACCGGCGGCCGGACGCCAGACCCCAGCCCCGCAGCCCGCCGGGACCGGCATCGGCGGGACAGTGCGCGATGTCCTGTTCGGCAATGGCCGTCGCCAGGGCGTGGTCGAAGCCTCTGCCAAGCAGGCGGCCCGCACCATCACCAACCAGATCGTGCGTGGACTGCTCGGAGGGCTGCTCGGTGGCCGGCGTCGCTGATCGCCGGCGGACGCCGCCCACGCGGCCGTTCCACCGCGGGCTGGCGGTACTGCTCCTCGGTGTCGCCGCCACCGCAGCCGCGCAGGAAGGCACACCTCCCGACGACCGCGGTGCGCGCGACCGGCTGGCAGGCGGCTACTTCGGCAGCCTGCCATTGGACGGTTGCACCCGCGCGGACGCGCTGCTGCAGCTGCACGACGACGGCACCTATGCGTTGCAGGCGCATTGCGTGGCGACGATGCAGGCGCTGCCGGTCGAGCATGGCGTCTGGTCGATCACCTGGAACGGCACCTGCGTTCAGCTGGCCCAGCCCGATCGACTGACGCTGTCCGGCCATGCGTTCGCGCTCGCGTCGGACGCGCTGCTGGTGCTCGCCGACGGCAGCTGCATCGAACCGGTCGCCGATCCACGCGGGCGCAGCCTGCATCGTGTCCTGCCCGGCGCGCAGGCCCGCTGAATGTCGCGCTGGCGTCCGCCCCCGGAAAAAAGCACCGCGCTGATCACGCGCGAAGGCCACGACCGGCTCAAGGCCGAGCTCGACGAGCTCTGGCGGATACGCCGGCCCGAGGTGGTCAAGGCGCTGGCCGCCGCCGCCGCCGAAGGCGACCGGTCGGAGAACGCCGAGTACACCTACCGCAAGAAGCAGCTCGGCGAGATCGACCGGCGCGTACGCTACCTCAGCAAGCGCCTGCCTGCGCTGCGCGTGGTGGACAGCGCGCCGTCCGACCGCGAGGCGGTGTTCTTCGGCGCGCAGGTCGAACTGGAGAACCTGGCCAGCGGCGACCTGCTGCATTACCGCATCGTCGGCCCCGACGAGACCGACGCCGCGCGCGGGTACATCAGCATCGATTCGCCGCTCGCGCGCGCCCTGCTGAAGAAGCGCATCGACGACGAATTCGCGGCCGACCTGCCCGCCGGACCGACCCGGTTCGCAGTGGTCGCGGTGGAGTATCCGTCCGCCTGACAACGTCCGGCGCAGGCCACCACGCAGCGTGCGATCCGCGCAGTGCGCACATACGCAGGCGCATGCGGGGCGACCGTGCGGATCGTGGAATCAAGGCATTGGGCCGAACCGCACGCGGGCGTATGCAGGCGCAGTTGACGCTCGCATCCGCGCGTGGTTTCTATCCGGCGCCTCACTGCACATGTATTCAAGGGAGAGAACACATGTCGGCCCCGGACCCCGCCGTTGCCACACTCGTCACCCGGACTGCGCCCGCCGCCAGTCCTCCGCTGCGCACCGGCATCGTCATCGATGCGTCCTGCGACGTCTCAACCGATTTCCTGGCCGATCCCGATGTGGCGGTGATCCCGATTCCGATCCGGATCGGCGCGTCCACCTACGTGGACCGGCACGACCCCGACGCGAGCGCGCGCTACATGCGCGAGAACGGCAACGGCGAAGGTGCGGCCGGGCAGTCGATGCCACTGGACGCCGAACAGATGCGCGCGTTCTTCGTCGAACGCTTCGCGCTGGATTACGACTCGGTCTACTGCCTGACCATCACCGCCAGCCGCAGCCCCATCCACGACGCGGCCACCGAGGGCAGCACGCTCGCGCTCAACCAGATCCGCGGGATGCGCGGCGCGGCCGAGATCCGTCGGCCGTTCCAGCTCCGCGTGATCGACACGCGCAACATGTTCGCCGGCTCGGGCATCCCGGCGATGGCGCTGCGCGACATGCTGCGCGGACAGCTGCCACCCAGGGACATCCGCGACGCGCTGTCGCGCATCATCGGCGGCACCTACACCTACTACGTACCCGACGATCTGGGCTACGCGCGGACCCGCTCACGCGTGCGTGGCGACCGCAGCATCAACCTGCTCAGCGCGCTGCTCGGCGGCGCGCTCGACATCAAGCCGATCATCCGCGGTCATCACGGCGATACCACGCCGGTGCTCAAGTGCCGCGGGCGCATCGAAGCCTGGGGCCGGCTGTTCGCCTTCGCCGCGGCCAAGGTCGCCGGCGGCCTGTACACGCCGCACGTGCTCCTCTCCTACGCCGGCCCGCTGGACGATATCGCCGGAATCCCGGAATTCCTGCGGCTGAGCACCACCTGCAAGAGCCACGGCGTGGCCCTGCAGGTGCTGCAGATGAGCATCACCGGAATGATGAACATCGGCCCCGGCGGCCTGACGCTGGCCTTCGCAGGCCCCGAACACAGCGACACGCCCTGACCTCGCCGCGCGGATTCACCGCGAGGCCACGAGCGCCGGCCCGGCCATCGCCGTCATGCCGCCTGCGGCACGACGGTCACGCACGCGCGCGTCAGAGCACGCGCAGGTCCAGCGCTCCGGCGTCGCCGTTGTACTCGACCTCACCGTACAGGTCGTGTTCGTCGCTGCCCATGATGCGCACGTCGACGAACTCGCCCGGCTGCAGGCCGGCGTCGCGGCCGTCCTGGATCTGCACGGTGCCGTCGATCTCCGGCGCATCGGCCATCGAACGCGCGATCGCCAGCTCGCCATCGACCAGGTCGACCAGACAGCGCTGCACGGTACCGACCTTGGCTTCCAGCCGCGCGGCGGAGATCTCGCCCTGGCGCTCCATGAAGCGGGCCAGCCGCTCCTGCTTGACCTCTTCGGGCACCGCACCCGGCAGGTCGTTGGCGGCGGCGCCATCGACCGGCGAATAGGCGAACGCGCCGACGCGGTCCAGCTGCGCCTCGTCGAGGAAGTCGAGCAGCTGCTCGAACTCGGCCTCGGTCTCGCCGGGGAAGCCGACGATGAAGGTCGAGCGCAGGATCAGCTCCGGGCACATCGCGCGCCAGCGCTGCACGCGCTCCAGCGTCTTCTCGACCGCGCCCGGCCGCTTCATCAACCGCAGGATCCGCGGGCTGGCATGCTGCAACGGAATGTCCAGGTACGGCAGCACCTTGCCCTCAGCCATCAGCGGGATCACGTCGTCGACGTGCGGGTACGGATAGACGTAGTGCAGGCGCGACCAGGCATCGAGCTCGGACAGGCCCTCGCACAGCGCCTTCATCCGGGTCTGGTATTCGCGGCCGCGCCAGGTGCGCGCCGCGTACTTCAGGTCGACACCGTAGGCCGAGGTGTCCTGCGACACGATCAGCAGCTCGCGCACGCCGCCCTTGACCAGACGCTCGGCCTCGCGCAGCACCTCGTCGACCGGACGCGACACCAGGTCGCCGCGCATCGACGGAATGATGCAGAAGCTGCAGCGGTGGTTGCAGCCCTCGGAAATCTTCAGGTACGCGTAGTGCTGCGGGGTCAGTTTCAGGCCGTAGTCCGGCACCAGATCGATGAAGGGATCGTGCTTCGGCGGCAGCGCCGCGTGCACCGCTTCCATCACGCTGCCGTAGTCCTGGGGGCCGGAAATCGCCAGCACGTCCGGGTACTGCTCGCGGATCAGTTCCGAGCGCTTGCCCAGGCAGCCGGTGACGATGACCTTGCCGTTCTCGTTCATCGCCTCGCCGATCGCGTCCAGCGATTCGGCCACGGCCGAGTCGATGAAGCCGCAGGTGTTGACCACCACCACGTCGGCGTCGTCGTAGCTGGGGACGATGTCGTAGCCCTCGACCCGCAGCTGGGTGAGGATGCGTTCGGAGTCGACGAGGGCTTTCGGGCAGCCGAGGCTGACGAAGCCGACCCGGGGGTTCAGCTGGGACATGGGGGCCTGGGTACGTGGAGGGCCTGGGGCCAGAGGGCGCGGATTATAGAACGGTCGGCGCAGGCGGACCGGGGCGCGTGTTCAGCCTGGCCGGCATGGCGCCGCACGACGCGGTATGGCACAGGCCGCCCGGAACAGGCTCGCGGCATCCCGTACCACGGCGCCGACATCCCCGCCGCACCGTCCATGTCCACGTTCCACCAGATGGAACTCCAATGCGGTGCCACCGGTGCCGAGCGCGGCTCCGGCGGCTCCGGCGGCCACGGCAGCCCCGGGGGTCCGCCGCTCACTGCCCTGCAACGCCAGCCGCCGATAATGGCCGGCCTACCCGGCACAGCGAGGCGACTCCATGGGACAGTGGCTGCAGTTCGATACGCCCAGCGGCCGCATCGGCGCCTGGCAGACGGATCCGACCGGCCCGGTCCGAGGCGGCCTGGTGGTGATCCAGGAGATCTTCGGCGTCAACGCGCACATGCGGGCGGTGGCCGACGGCTATGCCGCGGAAGGTTACGCGGTGCTGGCGCCTGCGTTCTTCGACCCGATCGAGCGCGGCGTCGAACTGGACTACAGCGAAGCCGGCTTCGC
>Ga0075364_10000018_pt1 | contig 55324 bp, 54 predicted proteins | sample EndMetdeltDD1764_FD_71517 | JGI IMG/M metagenome (GOLD analysis project Ga0075364, IMG submission 71517) | Populus endosphere microbial communities from Tennessee, USA - Endosphere MetaG P. deltoides DD176-4 | ecosystem: Host-associated > Plants > Roots > Endosphere | place: USA: Tennessee... | reverse complement strand
GGCGTCGAGCGCATGCGCTCCAGCAATGCCGTTTCTTCCGTTCTTTCAACCGAAAGCGAAGGCCGCACGGCAAGCCCGAACCTGTTTGAAACCACGGGCGCCACCTGGCTTGCCGATCATTCGCTCGGCGAGGAAGTCTTCGGTCCGCTCGGTCTCGTCGTCCGCGTCGGCTCCACCGAAGAAATGGTCGATCTGGCTGATAAATTTGCAGGCCAGCTGACCGCCACCATGCATATGGATGATAGCGACCTCGATCTCGCGCAGAAACTGCTTCCTGTTCTGGAGCGCAAGGCTGGTCGCGTGCTGGTCAACGGTTTCCCGACAGGTGTCGAAGTGGTGGATTCCATGGTTCACGGTGGGCCTTACCCGGCCTCCACCAATTTTGGCGCCACCAGCGTCGGTACCATGTCTATCCGCCGTTTCCTGCGCCCGGTGTCCTACCAGAATTTCCCGGAGGCTCTGCTTCCTGAAGATCTGCGTAGCTGATCGCTTCGGTAAACTGAATTTCGAATGCCGGGCGGACCATCATCCGTCCGGCATTTGTTTGTCGCTCTCGAACAGCCATCTGTGAAAAATATCTCGTCGGTTTGCCATCGGATAAGCGCGTTTATTCTGCGCAAGGTCCGCCATTGAGTATGGCCAAGCTCCTTTTCAAACTGCTTTTGCGATCTAATTGTCGTCAAAACAGGAGAACCGACATGAGCTTGCGCATCAACGATATCGCACCGGATTTTCAGGCCGATACCAGTCAGGGTCCAATCTCGTTCCATGAGTGGATCGGCGACAACTGGGCGGTTCTGTTTTCGCATCCGAAAAATTTCACGCCGGTCTGCACGACCGAACTCGGCACGATGGCTGGTCTTGAAGGCGAGTTCCAGAAGCGTGGCGTCAAGATCATCGGCATTTCTGTCGATCCGGTCGAAAGTCATGCCAAGTGGAAAGGCGATATTCGCACCGCCACCGGTTACGACGTCGAATATCCGCTGATCGGCGACAAGGATCTCAAGGTCGCCAAGCTTTACGACATGCTGCCTGCCGGTGTCGGTGAAAGTTCGGAAGGCCGCACGCCAGCCGATAATGCCACTGTTCGCTCGGTTTTCGTTATCGGGCCGGATAAGAAGATCAAGCTGATCCTCACCTATCCGATGACCACGGGTCGCAATTTCGATGAAATCCTGCGTGCCATCGACAGTATCCAGCTGACGGCGAAACATCAGGTGGCGACGCCTGCCAACTGGAAACAGGGTGACGATGTGATCATCACCGCCGCCGTCTCCAACGAAGATGCCATCCAGCGTTTTGGCTCGTTCGATACGGTTCTGCCATATCTGCGCAAGACCAAGCAGCCGGCTTGATTTTTAAAGCCTTGGGGCGAGGGCTCAGGCCCTCGTTTCCAGCTTTACGGAATGTGGCGCAACCATTCCTCGGTCGCAAACTTTTCTGCAGCCAGCTTTTCCGCTGCCGCATATTCTTCTTCGGTAATGCTGCCAGCCGTGCCGCCGTTCAGCGAAACGAATGTTTCCTTCATGCGGCGGATGATCTCTTCACGCGGCAATCCCGTCTGGCTGCGCAGCGGGTCTACGCGCTTGACGGCGCTGGTTGTGCCCTTGTCGGAAAGCTTTTCGCGGCCGATGCGCAGCACCTGAACCATTTTTTGCGCATCCATGTCGTAGGACATGGTGACATGGTGCAGCACCGCACCTGACGAGAAACGTTTCTGTGCCGCGCCGCCGATCTTGCCCTTGGAGCTCGAAATGTCGTTGAGCGGCTTGTAGAAGGCATCGATGCCGAGTTCGTTCAGCGCCTTCAAAACCCAATCGTCAAGGAAGGCGTAGGAATCGGCAAAGCTCATGTCGCGGACCAGTTCGGTCGGAGCATAAAGCGAATAGGTCACGGCGCTGCCGGGTTCGACAAACATCGCGCCACCGCCGGTCACACGCCGCACGGTCTCGACGCCGAATTGGTTGGCGGCTTCGAGGTCCACTTCATTGCGCAGAGACTGGAAACCGCCGATGATGATGGCCGGGCGTTCCCATTCCCAGAAGCGCAGGCAGGGGCCGCGACGACCGGCCGCCACTTCGCGGGCCAGAACTTCGTCGAGCGCCAGATGCATGGCCGGGAGCTGTGGGGGCGCCTCGATGATCTGCCATTCGTAATCGCGCCACGTGCCGGTAACACCCAGCGCGCGACGCACCGCAATCGCCACGGCTTCCGGGCTGAAGCCGATCATTTCGGCACCGGGGCGCAGTTTGGTGCGGATCGCGGTGGTGATGTCCTCGACCTTGACCGAAACGCTCAAGCCTTCAAGCGCGCCGGAAATATCGGCGAGCGCTTCTGCCGGCTCCAGAAAGAAATCGCCCGAAACCTGCACGTTGAAAAGGCGGTCGTCACGGGTGTCGAAATCGACGACAACGAGCTTGCCGCCCTGGACCTTGTATTCACCATGCATGGCGTTCTTCCTGTTCAAATATCGCGATGCCTCTGTGCTTTTCAGGGAAATGAGACCATCGACCCGTAAAGCGACCGCAGCTTTTCCTTAACGGCTGTAGAGTTGCGATAAATCTCTACAAAACGTCGCAGCCTTTTGTCGTCACGCATATCGGGCCGCGTTACGAACTGGAAGGCGTAGATTGGATCGTTCTCGAAAATCAGCCCGGACGATGCATCGAGGCCAGCCAACTTGGCAAAGGTCGGATAGGTCGCCGCCGCATCCACGTCATCGAGCACACGGGCGATCTGCGGGCCGTCGAGCTGGGTGATTTTCAGCGGCTTTATCCATGTCACCACATCCTCCAGCGTCGCTTTGGTGCCAACGCCGGGTTTCAGCTCCAGAAACTTCGCCTGCTGCAGAAGAAGCAGCGAACGGGCCGTGTTGACGGCATCGCCGGAAAAAACGATTTCGGCATTGTCCGGCAGTTCTGCCAGCGTCTTCACCTTCTTCGAGTAAAGGCCGAATGGCGTACTGAAAGCCGATGCGATGGCAACGAGACCGTTGCCGGTATTGGCATTGGTGAAGTCCAGATAGGGAATGTGCTGAAACAGATTGGCATCCGCTTCGCGATCCGCCACGGCGCGGTTTGGCGTATTCCAATCGTTGAACTCGATCAGTTCGACCTTCAGCCCTTCCGCCTCGGCTTCCGCTGCGGCAACTTCTGCAGCCTGATTGGAAATGCTGGTGGCGAGTGCGATACGCAACGGTTTCACGTCCTCAGCCACGGCGGCAAAAGCCATAAAAATGCTGGTCAGGAAAACGCTTGCCAGAAGCGGCAGTGTGGTGCGGAACTGTGTGATCGACATCGTGTCATTCTCGCGGACGAAACCGACCGATGGCGGTTTCATCACGTCAGCATGGGCGTGGCATCGGTGTGCCAGTGGCTTTGTACAGGACAGAACAAAAGTCAACTGGATTTATCAAGTTTGAATTTTGTCAAAATGGAAGGTCGTGGGTCCCGGCAGGATTGAACCCACCGGGATCAAAGGCGATTTTTCAGCCTTGCCTCAGGCGGCAACGTCAACCTTGGCGGTCGCGTTGAGATAGGCGACCAGATCCTCGATGGTGACGATCAGCAGGCCGTGCTTTTCGGCAAAGACTTCCAGCTGCGGAAGACGCGACATCGTGCCGTCGTCATTGGCGACTTCGCAGATCACGCCGGAGGGTGCGCGGCCGGCCAGACGCGCCAGTTCAACGGCAGCTTCCGTGTGGCCCGGACGCGAGCGAACGCCTTCCGGATGGGCGCGCAGCGGAAAGATATGGCCGGGGCGGGCGAAGTCATCCGGCTTTGCATCGCCTTTCGCCAGCGCACGCACGGTGGCGGCACGGTCGGCGGCGGAAATGCCGGTCGTTGTGCCCGGAATATAATCGACGGAAACCGTGAATGCTGTTTTCAGCGACTCGGTGTTGCGCGCTACCATCAGCGGAATCTCGAGTTCATCGAGACGATCGCCTTCCATCGCCATGCAGACCAGGCCGCGGGCGTGGTTCATCATAAAAGCGATGTCTTTCTGCTCCGCTGCATCGGCGGCGATAACGATATCGCCTTCATTTTCGCGGCTTTCGTCATCGACAACCACGATCATCTCACCACGACGGATGGCATCGATTGCGTCTTCAATTTTGGAAATAGTCATTTTCAAGCCTTTCAAGGGTTAGGCCGGTGAACCGGCGCCAAACTCACGACCGTCATGACAACGGGCGCAAACATCCCTTGGGCGAACAGGCATCGCACACCCGAAACGGGTGTCTTCTGCATGTCCTCTTTCATCCGGACTATACCGTCGGCTCCGGCATCTCACCGGATCTGCTGACCCTTCAATTGCTTGAAGGCGCTCGCGGGCTCCGGAATTTCTTCCGATACCGCCGGTGGGGAATTGCACCCCGCCCTGAGAACAGCATCAACATAGTTTCTTCATCCCCTAAAATGCAAGGGGCAAGGCGGTTATTTGCGCAAACGATCCCGCTGATCGGGTGAACGGACCGTTCAATCGACGCTGACAATAAAGCCGGGGAGGCCTCCGTCTGCAGAGTATTCGGTCGGAGATGACCTTCGCGCAGGAAAATATAGGCGCTATTTTGAACGGTATTCTTCAATCATTGCAATTGATTAGAGAACTGCGCGCGCAATGGCTGCAGGTTCAGATGTGAGGTACGTAAGTCAAAAATCGCTTGCAACCATTGAGAGTCGTCGTAACACTTGCACCAAGAGGGCCGCGGTTCGCCGATGGAGGGTGATTGATCGCGGGTGGCGCAAGCCACGTTTGGAGGCAACGGTAACGGAGCGAGCATAGTTCGTTCCGGGGCATGGCATGCTCAACAGGCATGCTCGTTGAGAGAGTGCGCCAATCACGGCGGCGATATGAGGAGGGTAGGTTATGAAGAAGTCATTTTTGTTTACATGCGCGGCTATCGGCCTTGCGGTTGGCGCCTACGCGGGCACCGGCATTGCCAATGCATCGCCCGATAAGCCGGTTATCGGCTTCTCGATCGATGACCTGCGTGTCGAACGCTGGGTTCGCGACCGTGATTATTTCATCGCCGCTGCGGAACAGCTCGGTGCCAAGGTCAGCGTCCAGTCGGCCGATGGCAACGAGGAAAAGCAGGTCAAGCAGGTCGAAAACCTGATTGCACAGGGTGTCGATGCCATCGTTATCGTGCCGATGAACTCGAAGGTGTTCGATGCGGTCGTGGCGGACGCCAAGGCATCCGGTATCAAGGTTCTGTCCTATGACCGCCTGATCCTCAACGCCGATATCGATGCTTACATCTCGTTCGATAACGAGCGCGTCGGTTACATGCAGGCTGAAAACGTCCTGAAGGTAAAACCGGAAGGCAACTATTACCTTCTCGGCGGTTCGCCGACTGACAACAACGCCAAATACCTGCGTGAAGGCCAGGAAAAGGCGCTGAAGGCGGCGGTCGATTCCGGCAAGGTAAAGATCGTCGGCTCGCAGTGGGTCAAGGAATGGAGCCCGACCGAAGCTCTGTCGATCATGGAAAATGCGCTGACGGCTGCCGATAACAAGATCGACGCCGTGGTCGCTTCCAATGATGGCACGGCTGGCGGTGCGATCCAGGCGCTCGCCGCTCAGGGTCTTGCCGGCAAGACTGCCGTTTCGGGTCAGGATTCCGACCTTGCCGCCGTCAAGCGCCTGCTCGATGGCACGCAGACGGTCACCGTCTACAAGCCGCTGAAGTTGATCGCATCGGAAGCCGCAAAGCTGACGGTGCAGATGGTCAAGGGCGAAAAGCCGGCCTTTACCTCGAAGATCAACAACGGCACCAAGGATGTCGACACGATGTTGCTGACGCCGACGGCCGTCACCAAGGAAAACATCGATATCTACGTGAAGGACGGCTTCTACACCAAAGAACAGATCGGCCTGAAGTAATCCGGCCGGTTGGCCCCGGAACCCTGCGGTTCCGGGGCCTTCTTCAAATGTGTGAGGTGTCATGAGCGAATATCTTCTTGAGATGAAGAACATTTCCAAGAGCTTTTCCGGCGTGAAAGCTCTGGATGGCATTCATCTACAGGTCCGTCCGGGAGAATGTGTTGGCCTGTGCGGCGAAAACGGTGCGGGCAAATCCACTCTGATGAAGGTTCTTTCCGCCGTTTATCCTTACGGCACCTGGGAGGGCGAGATTTTCTGGGAAGGGCGGGAACTGAAGGCAAGTTCCATCCGCGAGACGGAAAGAGCGGGCATCGCCATCATCCATCAGGAACTGATGATGGTGCCGCATCTGTCGGTGGCGGAAAACATCTTTCTCGGCAACGAGATCAGCAATGGCGGCTTTCTCGATTATGACGCGATGAATGCGCGTGCGCAGGAATTGCTGGCCAAGCTCAATGTCCATGATATCAATCCGGCGCTGCCGGTGCTGAATTACTCCGGCGGCAAACAACAGCTTATCGAGATCGCCAAGGCGCTCAACAAGAACGCCAAGCTGCTGATCCTCGACGAGCCGACATCTGCTTTGACATCGACCGAAATCCGCACGCTGCTCGATCTCATCAAGCGTTTCAAGGCGGATGGCATGGCCTGCGTCTACATCTCCCACAAACTGGACGAGGTGGCGGAGATCGCCGACACCGTGACGGTTATTCGTGACGGTACGCATATCGGCACGCAGCCGATGGCTGAGCTTACCACCGCCAGCATCGTGACAATGATGGTCGGCCGCGAGATGAAAAATCTCTACCCGAAGGAAGACCACGCCATCGGCGAGATCGTTCTCGAGGCACGCAATATCTCCTGCTGGGACGTGACCAACCCTGAGCGCAAGGTGGTCGATAACGTCTCGCTGCAAATCCGCAAAGGCGAAATCCTTGGAATTGCCGGTCTCGTGGGAGCCGGTCGCACCGAACTGGTCTCTACCCTGTTCGGCGCCTATCCGACCGCACATCAGGGAACGATCCATCTCGATGGCAAGGAAGTGTCGATCAAGACACCACGCGATGCCGTCAAGGCCGGTATCTGCATGGTGCCGGAGGATCGCAAGCGCAGTGGCATCCTGCCCATTCTCGGTGTCGGCCACAATATGACGATTTCGGTGCTGAACCGTTTCGCCCGTTTCGGCCTGATCGACGAGCATGAGGAACTGGCGCAGATCCAGGCGGAAATCCTGCGTTTGCGGATCAAGACCGCAGACCCGATGCTGCCGATCGCATCGCTATCGGGCGGCAATCAGCAGAAGGCGGTTCTGTCGAAGATGATGCTGCCGGAGCCGCGTGTTCTCATTCTCGATGAGCCGACACGTGGTGTCGACGTCGGTGCCAAATACGAGATCTACAAGCTGATCTTCGCGCTCGCCAAAACAGGTGTGGCGGTGCTGATGGTTTCCTCCGAACTGCCTGAGGTTCTGGGCATTTCCGATCGTGTCCTCGTTATCGGCGAGGGGCAGCTGCGCGGTGATTTCGTCAATGACAATCTAACCCAGGAACAGGTGCTGGCGGCCGCAATCGGCCAGGCCGCACAGGTTGCCTGATCCATACGTCATAGCTGGTGAAGGCTCTCATATGACTGGCAGAAATTTCAGAAAATTCCTTTCGGAAAACAAGATCGTTGCCCTGTTGATCGTGGTGGCGTTGATCTGGGCACTGTTCGGATATCTCACCTATAATACCGATACCGGCGTGTCCGGCTTCCTGACGGCGCGCAACTTTTCCAACCTGCTGCGTCAGATGGCGATCACCGGCATGCTGGCCGCGGCCATGGTTTTTGTCATCGTGGCCGGTGAAATCGACTTGTCGGTCGGCTCGCTTCTCGGGCTTCTCGGCGGCATCGCGGCCATTCTGGATGCCGTGTATGGCTGGCCGCTTGCCGGCACGATTTCCTTCGTGCTGCTGGCGGGCGCGCTGCTTGGTCTGATGAACGGCTGGATGACGTCTTATCTCGGCATCCCGTCCTTCATCGTCACGCTGGGTGGACAGCTGGCTTTTCGCGGCGCGGTTCTTGGTCTCACCGGCGGTATCACCATCGCGCCGGTGTCACCGGGCCTGAAATATCTCGGGCAGGGTTATCTGCCCGGCTGGCTTGGCAATGGTTGCGCCATTCTTCTATTCGCCGTCTTGCTTTTTATGGCGTTCAGAACACGGCACAAACGTCTTCAGCATAATCTCAAGGTGCCGACAGCGGTCATGGAAGGGGTGCGGCTGGTCGGTATCGGCGTCGTCATTCTCGGCTTCGTGCTGGTGCTGAATTCCTATCAGGGCATTCCCGTTCCGGTTCTGCTGCTGCTCGTTGTGCTGGCGGTCTTTACTGTCATTGCCAAGGGTACCGTGTTCGGCCGTTATATCTATGCGGTCGGCTCGAATTCGGAAGCCACACGCCTTTCTGGCGTCAACGTCAATCTCGTAAAAATGTCTGTTTTCGGCCTGATGGGTTTGATGGCGGCATTGGCTGGCCTGACCACAACGGCGCGTCTTGCTGCGGGCACACCTTCCGCAGGTTTCGGCGGTGAGCTGGATGCGATTGCGTCCTGCTTTATCGGCGGCACGTCCATGCGCGGCGGTGTTGGGTCTGTTATCGGAGCGCTGGTGGGCGCGCTGATCATGGCCAGCCTCGATAACGGCATGTCCATGCTCGGTGTCGATACATTCTGGCAGCAGATCATCAAGGGCATCATCCTCGTGATCGCGGTCTATCTCGACATCATCTCGTCGGGCGTGAAGCGGGCCTGATTTCGCCGAAACCGAATTGTCGGCGGATGCCTTACCCGCCGGCAATCAGTTCCCCTGCCGCCTGCCGGATGGTCTGCATCAGAATGGTGAGCGGCAGCGATGGCGCGGTATCGGCCCTGATGGTCAATCCGACAGGTCCGCGTGTTTCCGATGTATCGATCGGCAGTTCCGCCAGAAAACCGTCTGCAAGATCGGTGGCGACCACGCCTTTCGAAATGATCCAGATCGCATCGCTCTGGCGCACAAAAGCGCGGCCGAACGCATCCGAAACCGTCTCCACCTGCGTCGGCAGATTTGCCACGCCATTGGCAATCAGAAATTGTTCGACGAAAGGCCGGATGATCGAGCCGCGCGTCGGCATCAGCACCGGGTAATCGGCAAAGCCGTCGAAGATCGATTGTTTGCCGGTCAATAAGGGATGGCCGGAGCGCACCACGAAAACAACCTGCTCCGAATAAAGGTGTTCGAACGAGAAACCGGCCATCTTCTCCGGCGCAGCCAGGCGCCCGACGACCAGATCTAGATCGCCCACCCGCAATTGTTCCAGCAGCACAGCATTGTCGCCGGTGACGATCTTGATGCGGCTGCCGGTCTTTTCTTCGAGGAACATCGACATGGCGCGCGGCATAATACGGGTGGAAACGGTGGGCAGCGCACCGACGCGCACCGGCGGCGCGGCATCGAACAGTTCCTGCGAAACGCTATCCATGCCTTGCCTGAGTGCCGTCAGTGCTGCTCCTGCGTGGCGGAGAAAAACCTCTCCGTATCGCGTCAGCCGAATGCCGCGACCATCGCGCTCCAACACGGCAACACCGAGCGCTTCTTCCAGTTCGCGAATGGTCTTGGTAACGGCCGGCTGGCTGACATGCAGAATATCTGCCGCTTTCGCCACGCTCTTCTGGCGGGCAACTTCGACAAAGGTCTGCAAATGCCGGAATTTGACGCGATTGGCTTTCAATTCATAATCCCCCGGTTAATGAAATGCCGCCAAAAATCATTTTACCAAACCATTTGATCGCTGCAATCTCCTGATCGGAGGAAATTCAGATGCAGTTCGTTTCGATCAACGACATCGTCATCCGGTATGATGTGGCAGGCGCAGGTGACCGCAAGCCGGTCGTCGTTTTCATCAATTCGCTCGGCACGGATGCGCGCATATGGGATCTCGTTCTGCCGAAATTGTCGGATGACTACACGGTCGTCACCTATGACAAGCGCGGCCATGGCCTTTCCGGTCTTGGTCGGCCGCCTTACCGGATCGAGGATCACGCCGCCGATCTTGCCGGGTTGATCGATCATCTCGGTTTTTCAAATGCCATCATCTGCGGGCTGTCGGTTGGCGGATTGATCGCGCAGGCGCTTTATGCGGCGCGGCCCGATCTGGTTCGTGCGCTCATTCTCTCCAATACGGCCCACAAGATTGGCACGGCAGAAACATGGGCAGAGCGTATTGCCACGGTCGAGGCAGAAGGCCTTGCAGGCATGGTGGACGGCATCATGGCGCGCTGGTTCACCGCTGCCTACCGCGCGCCGGAAAACGCGGCCTATCAGGGATATTGCAACATGCTGCTGCGTCAGCCGGTTTCCGGTTACAGCGGCACTTGCGCTGCCATCCGTGATGCCGATTTCACCGAGATTGCCAGAAATATTGCCGTGCCGACACTCTGCATCGCCGGTGCCGAAGATGGATCGACGCCGCCTGATCTCGTGCACTCGCTGGCCGATCTCGTTCCCGGCAGCCGATATCATGTCATCGAGGGTGCTGCCCATATTCCCTGCGTCGAGGCGCCGGCTGCCTATGCAGCGGTTGTTCGCGAATTTCTCGCCCAGTTGCCCGGAGACTGAACCATGACTGATCGTTCTTCGACCTCCGAGCGTTACGCCCGAGGCCTTGTCACACGACGCGCCGTTTTGGGAGATGCCCATGTGGATCGCGCCCTTGCCAACGAAACGCCTTTTGATCAGCCTTTTCAGGAGTTGATCACCGAAACCGCCTGGGGCAATGTCTGGTCGAGGGATACCTGGTCGAAACGCGAGCGCTCGATTGTCACGATCGCACTGCTCGCGGCGCTCGGCCAGCATGAGGAGGTGGCGATGCATGTGCGCGCCACGAAAAATACCGGCGCGACACGGGACGATGTCTGCGAAGCGCTCTTGCACGTGGCGATCTATGCCGGTGTCCCGGCTGCCAATCATGCGTTCAAGATCGTCAAGGCAGTCTACGCTGAAATGGACGCCGCCGGCGTGACTGCCGGGGAGGAGGCAAAGTGAAGAACGAACGACCCGAAACCGGCGCGTTTTTCGCACGCGACCGTTCCATCCATCCACCGGCCTTCACACCCGGTTACAAGACCTCCGTGCTGCGCTCGCCGCAAAAGGCGCTGATCTCGCTGGACGGCACCAAAAGCGAAATCACCGGCCCGGTCTTCGGCCACAACATTTTAGGCGAGTTCGATAACGACCTGATCGTTAATTATGCCCGCCCCGGTGAAATGGCTATCGGCCAGCGTATTCTGGTGCATGGCCGTGTGCTGGATGAACGCGGTCGCGGCGTCGATGGTGCGCTGGTGGAGTTTTGGCAGGCCAATGCCGGCGGCCGATATCGCCACAAGAAAGAAACCTATCTCGCAGCCATCGATCCGAATTTCGGCGGTTTTGGCCGCACGATTACCGATGAAAACGGTTGTTATGCGTTCAAGACGATCAAGCCGGGCGCTTATCCCTGGCCGAACGGCGTCAACGACTGGCGTCCGGCGCATATCCACTTTTCAGTCTTCGGCCATGGTTTTTCCCAGCGCCTGATTACTCAGATGTATTTCGAGGGCGATCCGATGATCTGGCTTTGTCCGATCGTGAAAACGATCCCGGATGAGCAGGCGATCCACCAACTGATCGCACCTTTGGACATGAATGCGACGATCCCGATGGATATGCGAGCATACAAGTTCGACATCGTGTTGCGCGGCCGCCGCTCAACCTTCTTCGAGAACCGCAAGGAGGGCAACTGATATGCCGCAACCTCTTGGTTACCTGAAAGAGTCTGCATCGCAGACGGCCGGCCCTTACGTTCATATCGGTTGCACGCCGAATTTTACCGGCATCACCGGCGTTTATGAAGCCGACCTCGGCTCTGCCCCGCTGGCGAATGACAAGACGCGTGGTGAACGCATCACCATTCGTGGCCATGTGTTCGATGGCACCGGCACGCCGCTCAAGGACGCGCTGGTCGAGATCTGGCAGGCCGATAGTGACGGGTTTTACAACAGCCCGTCCGAAACACGCGGCAAAGCCGACCCGGAATTTTTCGGTTGGGGCCGCTGTCCCGCCGATATGGCCACCGGCGAATTCGTGTTCGAGACGATCAAGCCCGGCCGCGTACCTTTTAACGACGGCCGCATGATGGCCCCGCACGTGACATTGTGGATCGTCGCACGCGGCATCAATATCGGCCTGCATACCCGCATGTATTTTTCTGACGAGGAAAAGGCGAATGCCGAAGACCCGATCCTGATGCGGCTGGAACATCGCAGCCGGGTCAAAACCTTGATCGGCAGACGCGAAGGTGACACGGTAGATTTCGATATTCATCTTCAAGGTGAAAACGAGACCGTCTTCTTCGATATCTGATAACCGAAAAGGCATCTGCATCTCATGAGCGTATCCGCCTTCGATCATCCTTTTCTCTCCGGCCTAGTGGGAGACAAGGAGACGGCAGCCTTCTTCACCGCCACAGCCGATATCAAGGCGATGCTGGATTTCGAAATGGCGCTGGCCTCCAGCGAGGCGGCGGAAGGCTCCATTCCCGTATGGGCGGCGGAGCGGATTGCCGAGGTCTGCGCGCATTTTGCGCCCGATATGGAGGCGCTTCGCCGGGCAACCGCGCGCGACGGCGTTGTCGTGCCGGAGCTGATCCGGCAGTTGCGCGAAGCCTGCGGCCCGGATGTCGGTCGCCATGTGCACAAGGGCGCAACCAGCCAGGATGTTGTCGATACCAGCCTGATGTTGCGCCTTCGCGGGGTTGCGGCTTTGCTGGAAGATCGACTGGAAAAGCTGGATGCCGCCTTTGCCGAACTCGACCGTAGTTTCGGTACCAAGCCCATGATGGGGCATACCCGCATGCAGGCGGCGATCGAGATCAAAGTTTCCGACCGCATTCGCGCCTGGTGCGAGCCGCTCGCCCGCCATCGCCACCGGCTGGAAGCCTTTGCCGAAAGTGCTCTTGTTCTGCAATTCGGCGGTGCCGCCGGCACGCTGGATGGGCTGGGCGAAGAAGGTGTGGTGGTGCGAGAGGCGCTTGCGGAAGATCTCGGTCTTGGCAATCATGCCCAGTGGCAGAGCCAGCGCGACCGGTTGGGCGAACTGGCAGGCCTTCTGTCTCTGATAACCGGAAGCCTCGGCAAATTCGGCCAGGATATTGCGCTTCTGGCGGAAGCGGGGGCTGAAATCGAACTTTCCGGTGGAGGTGCATCCTCTGCCATGGCGCATAAGCAGAATCCGGTTGCTGCGGAAGTTCTGGTATCGCTTGCCCGCTTTAATGCGGCCCAGCTTTCCGGCATGCATCAGGCACTTGTGCATGAGCAGGAACGGTCCGGGGCCGCCTGGACACTGGAATGGCTGACATTGCCGCAGATGGCGGTGGCGACGGGTGCCTCGTTACGGCTTGCTCTGGAGCTTGCCGCCAATATACGCTCACTCGGGCGTGATTAGCGTCGGTTGTCGTTGCCTTGAATCATAACCTTTTGCATATGGGTTCTCTCGGCCAATTCATTTTACTTGGGCACGCCATATGACAAACTGCAATTTGAATGCGGAGGAGGAGGCCCGGAAAAAGGGCTTCCGCATCAGGGAGGGAAACATGAAGAAATTTCTGGCAACGGCTATTGCTACGCTGGCGCTGAGCGTCAGCGCACATGCAGCCACGATCAAGGTCGGCGTCGTCGGTCCGTTTTCCGGTCCGTTCGCGCTGCAGGGCAAAAACTTCAAGGCTGGCATCGATGCCTATATGGCGGTGAACGGCGCCAAGGTCGGCGATAACGATATCGAGATCATCTATCGCGATGTGCCGCAGGCCGATCCGGCGCAGTCCAAGGCGCTGGCGCAAGAGCTTATCGTCAAGGAAGGCGTGCAATATCTCGCCGGTTTCTACTTCACGCCGGATGCAATGGCGGCAACGCCTATCCTGCAGCAGGGCAATGTGCCGATGGTGGTGATGAATGCCGCCACCTCGGCCATCGTCACCAAGAGCCCTTACGTGGTGCGCACGTCGTTCACCACATGGCAGACGTCTACTCCGATCGCACAGGTTGCCAAGGATGCCGGTGTCGACAAGGTCATCACCGTGGTCAGTGATTACGGTCCGGGTGTGGATGCCGAAAACGCCTTCAAGGCGGCGTTTGAAAAGGCCGGCGGCAATGTTGTCGAAGCCATTCGCATGCCGCTCTCGACCAACGATTTTTCGCCGATCATGCAGCGTATCAAGGATTCCGGTGCAGGTGCGGTTTTCGCCTTCCTGCCATCCGGCCCGACCACGCTCGGTTTTGTCAAAGCCTATAACCAGAATGGCCTCAAAACCGCCGGCATCAAGATTTTTGCGCCGGGCGACCTGACGCAGGAATCCGATCTTCCGGCTTTGGGTGAAGCTGCCGCCGGCATGCAAACGACCTTCCATTACGCCGTCAGTCACGACAGCCCGGAAAACAAGGCGTTTGTCGAAGCCGCATCCAAGGCGATCGGCAACCCGGCCGAACTGTCCTTCCCGGCAGTCGGCGCTTATGACGGCATGCATGTCATCTACAAGATGATCGAGGCAACCGGTGGCGAACAGGATGCCAAAAAGGCTGTCGATGCGGTCAAGGGTCTTGCCTGGACCAGCCCGCGCGGCCCGGTATCGATCGATCCGGAAAGCCGCCATATCACCCAGAACATCTATCTGCGTGAAGTGACCAAGGGGCCGGATGGCAATTACATCAATAAGGAAATCAAGACCTTTGAGCGTCAGGGCGACCCCGGTCTGGCGGCTGCGAAGTGAGTTGTTTGATTAGGGGATACTGATCTCGTCAGTTGCCCCTCACCCTAGCCCTCTCCCCGCTTGCGGGGAGAGGGGACACGGTTCACGCACCCTCAAGTCTCGGGGCAGAACGGCGCGGCATATCCCTTCTCCCCGTGAGCGGGGAGAAGGTGGCGGCAGCCGGATGAGGGGCAAACTCAAAGGTCGCTGCGCAGCATATATTCCCCGAAGTCGCCGACAAATGAAATCGACCACACCACAAGGACCCATACCCAAGCATGCAGACTGTTCTGAGCATAGCCATCGACGCACTTGCCTATGGCATGGTGTTGTTCGTGATCTCGATCGGTCTGTCGGTGACGATGGGCCTGATGCGGGTGGTCAATCTTGCGCATGGCGCGTTCGCCATGATCGGCGGATATCTCGCATCCTATGCCACACGCGATCTTGGCCTTGGTTATGCCCCGGCCATTCTCATCGCCGTCGTCGCCACTGCCATAATCGCCGTGCCGATCGAGCGACTGCTTTATCGCCGCATCTATGGCGCGCCGGAACTGACGCAGGTGCTAATGACCATCGGCATCACCTTCTGTGTTATCGGCCTTGCCAATTATGCTTTTGGCCCGACGCTGAAAACCATTCCTTTGCCTGAAACACTCTCCGGTTCGATAGATCTCGGTTTTCGTGCCATCGCAACGCATCGCCTGTTTGCCATTGTCTGCGGCCTTATCGTCGCCGGCGGCCTGTGGTTCCTGATCGAGCGCACCGCCTTCGGTATCCGCCTGCGTGCCGCCGTCGATAATGCGCCGATGGCAGCAGCTCTCGGGGTGCGAACCCAGCTTGTCTATGCCGTCAGCTTTGCTGTCGCGGTCGGGCTTGCCGCTTTTGGTGGTGTCGTCGGTGCAGAACTTCTTCCGGTCGAACCTTATTACGCGCTGCGTTACATGGTGACGTTTCTGGTCGCCGTGTCGATCGGTGGCGCGGGCTCAATTCCGGGCGCTCTGATTGCCTGTCTCCTGCTCGGCACGATCGATACGACCGGACGCTATCTCGCGCCTGAATATGGCGAGTTCTTTTTCTATCTCGCGGTGATCGTCATCGTTACCCTGTTCCCACGCGGCTTAGCGGGGCGGTTCAAGTAATGGCAGTTTCCATGGATCCAACACCCGTCACCGTCCGACGTGGACTGCCCGTCAACACGTTGGTCGGCATCGCCGTCATCATCGCGGCCAGTATCGTCGGCTATTTCCTGTTTCCCAACAATCTGGCGCTGCTCACCCGCATCGTCGCCACCATGCTGCTGGTGCTCTCCATCGATCTCGTTACCGGTTATTGCGGTGTCGCGACGCTCGGCCATGCAGCGCTGTTCGGGGCAGGTGCCTATGGTGCCGGCATCGTCTCGGCGCATTTCGGCATCAACGAGCCGCTGACGATGACGTTGATCGGCGCTGTTGCCGGTGCCTTGGCCGGGCTTCTCTCCGGCATCGTCATTCTGCGGGCGCATGGATTGCCGCAGCTGGTGCTCTCCATTGCAGTCGTCCACCTGTTTCACGAGGTTGCCAACAAGGCGTCAAGCTGGACCGGCGGCAGCGACGGCCTCTCCGGCATCACCACGGATGCTTTGCTCGGCATGTTTGAGTTCGATCTCTGGGGTCGCACGGCCTATGTCTATGGCATCGTTTTGCTGCTGATCGTTTTCGTTCTCCTGCGCATTCTCGTGCAGTCGCCTTTCGGCATGCTGGCGCGCGGTGTGCGAGAAGATCCAGTCCGTGTCGCCGCCATGGGCGCGTCCGTTCATTCGGTCATGCTGCGCATGTATGTGATATCCGGTGCCGTGGCCGGGGTCGGTGGCGCGCTTAACGCCATCTCGACCCAGGTTGTCGGCCTCGATAGCCTGTCCTTCACGATGTCGGCCGAAGCGCTGGTTATGCTCGTGCTCGGCGGCACTGGCTCGCTTTATGGCGCCATGGTCGGCACTGTTTCTTTCATGTGGTTTGAGGATGTGGTTTCTGCCGCCAACCCGTTCCATTGGCTAACCATTGTCGGAGCATTGCTGATCGTTGTTGTGCTGTTTGCACCAAAGGGCCTTTACGGTTCTGCCGCCGCCTTTCTGTCGCGCCGCCGCGGAGGTGCAAAATGAGCCTTTTCGAGGTCAAAAATCTCGCCAAAAACTTTGGTGGCCTTGCCGTCACCAACAATGTTTCACTTTCGCTTGCGCCCGGTGATCGGCTTGCCCTGATAGGCCCCAATGGCGCCGGCAAAACCACATTCGTGAACCTCGTCACCGGTCACCTTAAGCCGGATGGCGGGTCGATCATGCTTGCCGGCGAGGATGTTACCGGCGTCAAAGCCATGCAGCGCGTACGGCGCGGCCTTGTGCGATCCTTTCAGGTCACGCGCCTGTTTGCCGATATGACCCCGCAGGAGCATGTGGCGCTTGCCATTCTCCAGCGAGATGGCAAATCCACACGCATGTTCGGCCGTCATGATGCCATGCGGCAAGTCGTGGAAGAGGTTGGTGATATCCTCAACCTCCTCGGCTTGTCCGAACTCGCGCATCTGAAAGTACGCGAAATCGCCTATGGTCAGCAGCGTCTTCTGGAGATTGCGCTCGCCATGGCGCTCCGGCCGAAAGTGCTGTTACTGGATGAACCTGCCGCCGGCGTGCCGCAAAGCGAGACTGCGCGTATCGAACGCGCGCTCGACATGCTGCCGCCGGATCTCGCCGTGCTGATGATTGAACACGATATGGATCTGGTATTCAGGTTTGCCAAACGGGTGATGGTGCTGGCCGCCGGTACCGTGATTTTCGACGGTTCGCCGCAGGATGTGACACAGGATGCGCGGGTGCGCGAAGCTTATCTCGGGAGTTATGCGAATGCCGGCAGCGCCGCTTGAGGTGATCAACCTGTCGGCCGGTTACGGCCCGACGCGGGTGATCGAAGATATCTCGTTTTCCGTAGCCGCCGGCGAGCGACTGGCCGTGCTTGGTCGCAACGGCATGGGCAAGACCAGTTTGTTCGCGACCATTGCCGGGCAGACGCGGCGCTACGGCGGCGAAATCCGCCTCGGATCTGCTGATATCTCCAGCCAGCCGAGTGCCGCGCGTGCACTGTCCGGTCTTGGATATGTGCCGCAGACCCGCGATGTTTTTCCAAGCCTGACGGTGGAGGAAAACCTGTTCGTCGGCCTGAAAAACCGCCCGAAATCGGCGGTTGAGGAGGCGTACAAGATGTTTCCGCGGCTGAAGGAGCGGCGCGGCAATCTCGGCAGCCAGTTGTCGGGTGGCGAGCAGCAAATGTTGTCGACTGCCCGCACGATCCTCGGTCAGCCGACCGTGCTGTTGCTGGACGAACCGCTGGAAGGTTTGGCACCGGTGATCTGTGAAGAACTGATGGCTGCGTTTTCCTTGTTGGCGCAGTCGGGTGAAACCACCATTCTACTTGTCGAACAGCGTATCCAGAGTGCGCTGGAATTTGCCGACAGGGTGATGATCATGGAGCGTGGCCGTATTGCATGGACCGGCAAGCCGCAGGCACTTTCGCAGGATCATGAAGTGGTCGATCGATTGCTCGGTGTGGGTGGCCTGCATTAAGCGATATGACACGATGCCGAACTGCCCGGCTGCGTATGTATCCCCGTGATTGCCGATATCACAAAAACATGATAGGACGGATCATCTTTTAGGGTTTTTACCCTGCCCGATCTATGGACAGGCCTCAAGTTGAGCTTTCTTCATTCGATGATCTGCCGGACAGAAGGTATTTCGGCAACCAAGCCCGTCAAATGGCGTAGTCTGGATGGCGCTGTCGGCGTTTTCTGGGAGGTCACCACCAAGGTTGGGGCCAGAGGTTATTATCTTTCTCCCGATCCGCGCGTGATGATTTTCTTCGACGATATCTCATCGCAGTTTCAGATGACCAATGATACCGACGGGAGAAGCCGCGGCTTTCGCGCCATGACCCGCGCAATTTATGTGCCGCCCGGCGTGCCGATGTGGACGACTGGCGTGGCGGATCACCGTTTTTCCCATCTCGATCTGCATATCCATCGCGATCGGCTCCTGAAATTCCTGTCGCCTTCACTTGGCACCTCTGCCGCCCGTTCCGCGCTGGCGCGTCCGGTGGAAATCCAAAATCTTGGTGCCGTCGAAGCTCTGGCCGGCCTGCTTGTCGATGAAGTGACGACGCCTTCGAAACATGCCGTGTTTGCCGAAAGCCTGGTTGGCAGCATCGCCAGTGGTCTTCTGGATATTCCGGCAGAAGATGAAGAAGACTGGAAATACAAACTCTCGAATGCGCAGATGAACAAGCTCGTTTCACGATCTGCGACTGAAGGCGGCCTCAAGCTGACGGTTGCGGAAATGGCCGCTACGGTTGGCTTGTCGGAGAGCTGGTTTAACACGGTGTTCAAGAACAGCACCGGGCAGACACCGCTGCAATGGCAATTGGCCAAACGTGTGGAACTCGCCCAGCAGATCATGCTCGAAAGCGAGATTACCGTTACCGACGTAGCCGCAAGGCTGGGTTTTACCGATCAGGCCCATCTGACCAGAACATTTCGGCATGTTGTCGGCGACACACCGGCAGCGTGGCGTCGCACGCACAAACAGCGATAGGCCCGCGTTTAGTGCCGCTTTACCGGTGTCTGGATTGCGGCAGGACGTATGGCATATGCGCGGCCGGAAGCCGGCCGACAGCACCGCCGATACCGTAAACCCTGGCAATCACGTCGTCGGTAATTGCATCGGCACAAACGCCGGCTTTCACGACCATGCCTTTATGCAGAACCACGAGATGATCGGCAAACTCAGCCGCAAGGTTGAGGTCATGCAGGATGGCGAGAACAATGCCGCCGCCTGAGGCAAAATCGCGCGCGGTTTCCAGCACTGAAATCTGGTGGCCGAGGTCGAGGCTTGCTGTCGGCTCATCGAGAAACAGGGCATTCGCCACGCCATCGGAAACCGGTTTCGGCACCTGTGCCAGCGCGCGGGCAAACTGGACGCGCTGCTGTTCACCGCCGGATAACGAGGGGTAGGGGCGACGTTCAAAACCCTGCAGTCCGGCGCGCGCCAATGCCTTTCTGGCCTGCTCCGTCGGGTCGAGCGCGCCATGGGCGACAGCTCCCATACGGGCGATTTCCAGTGCGGTGAACGGAAAGGCTAGTTGCGTTGCTTGCGGAAGCACTGCGCGGCCTTTGGCCAGATCTTCCGGGCGACAAAGATGAAGCGGTTTTCCGTGATAGGAAATCAGGCCTTCGTCCGGTTGCATCTCGCCGGAAAGAACTTTCATCAAGGTGGATTTTCCGGCACCGTTAGGCCCGATCACAACGGTGAAACAACCGGGGCGCAGCTCGATATCCACCGACCTGATGAGGGCACGGCCGCCGCGTGTGACGGTGATGTTTTCTGCAATGATCATGGCAGATCCCGCATGCTGATGCCGTTCTTGCCGAGCAGCAGGAACAGGAAGACCGGTGCGCCAAACAATGCGGTAATCACACCGATCGGCAATTCGGCAGGTGCAGCAACAGTTCGCGCCACGCTGTCGGCAATCAGCAGAAGTGCGCCGCCGCCAAGCGCCGATCCGGGCAGCAGAAACCGGTGAGATGGCCCCATGGCAAGCCGCAGCAGATGCGGCACGACGATGCCGACAAAACCGATCGAACCGGCAACCGCAACGGTAGAGCCGCAAGCGGCAGCAACGGCGACGATGATGATCTTCTTCAGTCGCTGTACCGGAATGCCCATGTGAAAGGCTGCGGCATCACCAAGAATGAGTGCATCCAGCCCGCGTGCGACGAAAGGAATGATCACCAGCACGATAGCAATGAAGGGAAGAATGGAAAGCACACGGCCGAACGTGGCGCCGCCAAGCGAGCCGAGGCTCCAGAAGGTGATATCGCGCAACTGTCTGTCGTCGGCCATGACGATCATCAGGCCCATGATTGCTGCGGTTAATGCCCCGATGGCGATGCCGCACAGAATGAGCGCCGTTGTCGAGGTGCGGCCATCGCGGGTGGCGATTACGTAAAGCGCCCAGGTGTTGATAAGGCCACCGAAAAACGCCATCAGCGGAAGGAACTGGTTGCCGAGCAGAAATGCGAGCGGCGCCAGAATGCCGTTGCCAAGCACGATGGCCGCGACTGCGGCAAGACCAGCGCCTGCGGTTACGCCGACAATGCCCGGATCGGCGAGCGGATTGCGAAACAGACCCTGCATCATTGCGCCGGAGACGGCGAGCCCTGCGCCGACCAATATGCCGAGCGCCGTGCGCGGCAGGCGAACGGCCTCCAGAATGACGCGCTCCTGTGTGGTCAGGCTGTCTCCATTGCCGGTGATGTAGGCCCAAAGGTCGGCAAGACCCACGCCTGTCGGGCCAACACCTAAGGATACCAGGCAAGAGACTGCCAGCAGGATGGCAAGTCCGATGAGCACGATCACGCCCTGCTGGCTTCGGTCGCCTTCAACGGTGGAGCGCAATGGCAGGGAAAGCGCCTTCATGGTTCACTTGATCTCGCCGGGGTAGATCTGTGCCGCAAGTGCGCGTGCCGCTTCCGGTGTGCGCGGACCAAAGCCCAGCAGCAGAAGGCCATCCATCGATATCAGCGCCTTGTTCTGTGCTGCCGGTGTTGTCTGCATAGAAGGCAATGCGAAAACCTGTTCGGGCGTGATGGAATGATCGCCGCGCGACATCGACAGGACGGCATCTGGCTGAGCGGCTATCACGGCTTCATCCGATAGCGGCTTATAGCCGTTGATGGTCGGAGCGGCATTGATTCCGCCTGCCAGTTCGATCACCGCACCCGCTTCCGTATCTGCCCCACCGGCCATGACACGTCCGTTCGAGAGCGAAAGAACAAAAAGCACCTTCTTTTTGTCCGCCTTTATCTTTGCCACATCATCGATCAGCGTTTTCAGATCTGTTTCCGTCTTGGTGGCCAGCGCCTCGGCCTTGTCCGACAGGCCGACGGAGGCTCCGACATCGCGAATCTTCTGGCCGATTTTGTCAGCTTTCGGAGGCGTCGGGATAACCACCATCGGTACTTCGCTGGCCTTCAGGATTTCGATGACGGGTGGTGGGCCTGATCCCTCTTCCATCAGGATCAGATCCGGCTTCTGGCCGAGAATGCCTTCCGCCGAAAGCTGGCGCATGTAACCGACATCCGGTTTCGAATTGGCGGCTGCGGGGTAAAAACTGGTGGAATCGCGCGCGACGATACGGTCCTGCGCGCCGAGATCGTAGAGGATTTCCGTAATCGTGCCGCCGATCGAAACGATACGTTTGGCTTCAGGGTTGCCTTGCTCTGCCGCCACGGCGCTGTCGGAGATTATCGAAAGCCCCAGAAAAACAACGGAGGAAAGCCCAAGAAGACAACGAGAAACCACGAAATTGCCCTTTCTGCCGGCTGCGAAAACGTCGAATAACGATGCCGGTCAATAATTGGACAGTGATACTCATGTTTATCTGCTTTGCAAGAAGCGACTTTCGATAGCGGCAGCGAAATCGCACTCAAGACGCTAATGTGAATGGAAGGATCACTCGCGGTCACATTCCTGTCACCAGACCCGCGCAAGCATCGTGATAAATAGTCAGGGACGTCTTACGCAGTGCAGGAGTTCTTATGTGGCGTCCCATCGCAGCTCTGGTTTCAGGCCGGTTGGCTTACCTTCATTTCGACGATGCCACGCGCAGCGATTGCCTCGGCTACGTAAATGCGACGGGCAGCGCGGAATGGCCGGACGCCATCAAGGGATTGCGGCCTGATGGCTGGTGTGATGCCAGTGAAATGCTGTTCAGGCATACGGACGTGGAACCGTATGACACACAGCTCGCATCCTGAAACGAGAATTTTTCGTGTCGCCTAGTGAATGGCGGCTCACTCTTCCGGTGCCAAACCGTCAAATACTTCCAATAATGCATCGACTATTGCCTGACCGAGAGCATTTCCGGTTTCGGCGATCTTGTCGTCCTGCATGTCGCGTGCTGCAAGCGCCAGATTGCCACCCTGATCGGCGACGATGGCGCGGGCCCGCTCGATTGCCCACTGTGCAAAATCGGCGCGCGTTTCAATTGTGACTGTTTCCATAAAATTATTCTTCCGGTTTATCTTTCGTTGAGGATTTGGAGGCAATAAAGCCCCTGCGCGTTTTTTGTATTGCGTACGCGCTACCTTCTCCCGCCCGCTGGTGCAAGCTTTGCGCTGCGCCTGCCTGGCTGAGACCTAACCTCCATTGAGCTTCGCTTTGTAATCAATACACGCCTGCCTGCGTGAGCGCGGTTATGTCTGTCACTGCCCGTCATACGAAAAATGGCCGGATTTTACTCCGGCCATTCGTTCGTCATGTATGTCGGCCGTATCAGGCGGCGCGGCTGTAAGTGTTGCGGGCGTCGGCCGAGCCATCGCCCAGACGGAACTGCGCCAACAGTTCTTTCAATGCGGAGGCTTCGGACGCGAGGCCATGGCTGGCTGCCGTCTGTTCCTCGACCATGGCGGCATTCTGCTGCGTGCCCTGGTCCATTGTGTTGACGGCAGTGTTGATTTCGGAAAGGCCCGTCGACTGCTCACGCGAGGCTGTGACAATGGCGTGGATGTGGCCATTGATCTCCTGAACTTCGGCAGCGATCATTTCCAGCGCCTTGCCGGTTTCGCCGACCAGCGCCACACCCTGCTGAACCTGTTCGCCGGATGTGGTGATCAGCGACTTAATCTCCTTGGCGGCCTTCGCCGAGCGCTGGGCCAGTTCGCGGACTTCCTGTGCGACAACCGCAAAGCCCTTGCCGGCTTCACCGGCGCGTGCAGCTTCGACGCCTGCATTCAGAGCAAGCAGGTTGGTCTGGAAGGCGATATCGTCGATGACGCTGATGATGTTGGAGATTTCAGCGGATGACTGTTCGATGCTGCTCATCGCACGCACCGCATTACGAACCACGTCGCCGGATTGCGCAGCATTGTCGCGGGTGCGGTTTACCAGCTTGCCGACTTCCTCGGCGCGATGTGCCGAATCCTTGACGGTAGTGGTGATCTCTTCCAGAGCCGCAGCCGTTTCTTCGACCGATGCAGCCTGTTGTTCGGTGCGGCGGGCCAGATCATCAGCCGCATGGCGGATTTCGCTGGCGCCGGCATCGATGGCGCGGGCGTTATGGCCAACCTTCGTCAGTGCGGCATTCAGTTTGGTGATGGAGCTGTTGAAGTTCTCGCGCAGCTGGTCGAGATCGGCCACGAAAGGCGTCGAGATACGATATTCGAGATCGCCGTCGGAAAGATGTGTCAGGCCCTTTCCAAGTGCATCGACGGCGAAGCGAACGTCTGCGCTGTTGCGAGCGGCAACGCGTTCACGTTCCGCACGCTCCTGTTCGGTCAGCGAACGATTTTCTTCCGCGTCGGATTCCAGACGCACGCGTTCGCGGGCATTGGTGCGGAACACGGCAACGGCTGCTGCCATCGAGCCGATCTGGTCGGTTCGTTTTTCACCAGGAATGGTAACGTTGAGATGACCGTTGGCGAGTTCTTCCATGGCCGCCGTCATCTGTGTGACCGGTTTTGTGACAAGGCCGTTGAGCAGCGTGGCGAGGAAGCCGATCATGGCAGCAACGCCGAGAAGCGTCGCGATGGTGGCGGCGATGCGGAATTCACCGATCGAGGCATAGGCCGTCTGCTCATCGACAACAAAGCCGATGCTCCATTCGACACCCGGCAGGCCGGTGACCGGCAGGAAGCTGACGAGCTTCGTTTCGCCGGCGCTTTCCGTCTCGCTGACGGCAGTCGACATTGCCGGCGTCGTGCCCTGGAAAAGATCGCTGATCGTCTTGTCGATCATCTTGGCGTCCGGATGGATCAGGATTTTGCCGGCTTTGTTGGTGAGGAAGGCATAGCCTTTCGGGCCCGCGTCTACCGACTTGATGGCGGTGACAAGCGATTCGATGGAAAAGTCACTGCCGGTCACGCCGACGAGTTTGCCATTGACCTTGACCGGAACGGCAGCGGTAACATTCAGCTGGCCGGTGGAGGCGCTGATATAGGGCTCCGTCAACACGGCGCCGCCGCTGGCAACCACACCCTTGTACCAAGGACGCTTGCGCGGATCGTAATCGGCCGGCATCGACATGTTCGGATACTGGATGAAGATGCCATCTTCGCCGCCGAAATAGGTGGAGAGGAACTGGCTGGCCAGTACGTCGTTTTCCAGCACGGCCCTTTTGGCTTCGTTGCTGTCGGCCTTCTGCATGCTCTTGGCGACGGTATCGGTCAGCATGATGCGGCCGCCGAGCCAGTTGGAAATGCTCTGGGCGGCCTGTTTGCCCGAGGAATCCATGTTGTGCGCAACAGACTCCGCCACGGCAGAACGCTGCAGGCTATCGATATAAAGGGAGAAGCCGGCAAACGCGGCGACCACGACAAGTGACGCTGCAATCAGAATGCGCGTCATAAGATTGGTTTTCTTGGACAAGCAGAGTGTTCCTTGGCGACGACGTAACAACGGACAAACATGCCCGGCTGGGCTCAAGTCGCTACGCTTCATGCGCACGGTGTCAGGAAATCTGCACTGAAGCGGAATGAACTGTATTCAGTTTAAATTTGAATTAAAGAAGGTGCAAATGTAACACCGAAGCGATGGTCGGTGATTAAAATTGCTTTTATTGTCGCGCGGTTGACATGAAATACTTCCCGCAAATTGTGGTGACTGCATGGTTGTTGCAGCCAGCGGCTGTAGCGTGCCGATGTCACCTGTGCCGATAGCCTCAGGTTTCGGTCACAGACAGGGCGGCCCGACGCAGCAACATGCCGAAAAGGTCACGGGGTTCATCGGGGTCGGCCACCAGATCGAGCTTTTCAAAACGGTTGCCGCCACGCAGCTTGTCATAGACGTATCGGAGGGCTGAGAAATCCTCTGTCGCGAAGCCGACACTGTCGAACAAGGTGATTTGGCGGTCGCTTTCACGACCTGTCTTCTGGCCTGTAACAACCTGCCAGAACTCGGTCACCGGATAATCCGCCGGCAGCTGCTGGATTTCGCCTTCCACGCGTGTCTGTGGCGGGTACTCGACGAAGATGGCAGAGCGCAGCAGGATATCCCGATGCAATTCGGTCTTGCCCGGTGAATCGCCGCCCACAGCGTTGATATGCACGCCCGGCCCGATCATGTTGTCGCTCAGGATCGTTGCATTGCGCTTGTCGGCCGTGGCGGTGGTGATGATCTGCGCACCTTCAACGGCTTCCTCGCCGGTTCGGCAGGCCGTGATGTTGAGGCCGAGGCTGGCGAGATTGGCACGGCAGCGTTCGGTTGCTGCCGGGTCGATGTCATAGAGCCGCAGGTTTTCGATACCGAGCAGAGCCTTGAAAGCCAGTGCCTGAAACTCGCTCTGGGCACCGTTGCCGATCAGCGCCATCGTCTTTGCACCTTTCGGCGCGAGATATTTCGCTGCGATGGCGGAGGTGGCGGCGGTGCGAAGTGCCGTCAGAATGGTCATCTCGGACAGAAGCAGCGGATAACCGCTGTCGACATCGGAGAGAACGCCGAAAGCGGTGACTGTCTGCCGGCCACTTCTGGTGTTCTTGGGATGGCCGTTCACATATTTGAAGGCATAGAGCTTACCGTCGCTTGCCGGCATCAGTTCGATCACGCCATCCCGCGAGTGCGAGGCGATGCGCGCCACCTTGTCGAACAGTTCCCAACGCCGAAAATCCTCTTCCACGTAAGTTGCCAGTTCGCGCAGAAAGGTTTCCGTGCCGGTGGCAAGCACGAGGTCCATCATGTTCTCGACGCTGACAAATGGGACGATGTTGAGGTTCTGTTCGGCAGGCATCAATAGCTCCTTGTCGGACGATCCATGACGGTACGGCCCATCAGGCTGGCGGTAAGGTCCACGAGAAGCGTAGCGGTGCGGCCGCGCTCATCGAGGAATGGGTTGAGTTCAACGAGATCGAGACTGCTGACGAGACCGCTGTCATGCAGCATTTCCATCACCAGATGCGCCTCGCGAAAGGTTGCTCCACCCGGTACTGTCGTGCCGACGGCCGGTGCAATCGAAGGGTCGAGAAAATCGACGTCGAGGCTGACATGCAAAAGGCCGTTTGCCGCTTCCACCTGTTCGAGAAAACGGCGCAGAAGAACGGCCACGCCATGCTCATCGATGGTGCGCATGTCATGCACGGTCACGCCGGTCTGTTTCAGCGCTTCCCGTTCGGCCACGTCGACACTGCGAATGCCAATCATGCAGACATTGGCCGGATCGACCGGGTGGGCAAGTGGCGGAAAATAACCGTCAAAACCGGGGCGGCCGGTATAATAGGCGACGGGCAGGCCATGCAGATTGCCGCTGGTTGTCGTATCGAGCGAATGAAAATCCGTATGGGCATCCAGCCAGAGCACGAAAAGCGGACGTCCCTGTTCGGCGGCGCGGCGGGCCACGCCCGGCACCGTGCCGGCGGAAAGGGCATGATCACCACCCATGAAGATCGGCATGCCTTCGCCGCTTTCGCGATAGGCGACATCCGTCAGAAGTTTTGTCCATGCGGTGATCTGCGGCAGATTACGCAAGACTGGGTTGGGGTGATGCACGTCGGGTATATGGTCAGGAGTAACGTTGCCGATATCGGTGACCTGGTGGCCGAGTTCTTCCAGCGCGGAGCGAATGCCGGCAACACGCAAGGCGCTGGGCCCCATTTCGCAGCCAAGCCGCGATGCGCCGTCCTGAAGAGGAATACCGATCAATCTGCAATGCATGTCATCACTCCGTTGATTTGAAAAAGATCATGGCAGGCTGGCAGATTGAATAGATATATTTGCCAAAAATGCTGAAATGGCTTTCCATTTTGACGGCATGATTTATCAATCTGCTCATGGATGAATTCGACCACAAGCTGGTGACGCTTTTGCGTCACGACGCACGCCGCAGCATATCCGATCTTGCCGCGGACATGAAAACATCGCGCGCAACGGTTCGTGCGCGGATGGAGAAGCTGGAAAAGAGCGGCAATATCATCGGCTATACGGTGATCTTACGCGCCGATACGGTGGAGCTGCCGGTCCGCGGGATCATGATGATCGAGATCGAAGGCCGCGTGGCAGATCGCGTCATCCAGACGCTTGGCGGTTTTCCGGAAGTCTCCGAAATTCACACGACAAACGGTCGCTGGGATCTCATCGTCGAACTGGGCACCGCGACGTTGGCGGATTTCGACAATGTATTGAGACGCATCCGGCTGGTGCCGGGCATCACGGCCAGCGAAACAAACCTGCTTCTGGCAACGCCGCGCAGTACGAAGGCGCGGTTGTGAGAGCCTTTAGCGGTTGTGAGAGCCTTTAAATGATATCGGCCGGACTGCTTGCGCAGGTCCGGCCGATATCGGTATGCGTCCGTTGTCGTTTAGAACTTCTTGGTGACGGAAACGCGGAAAGAGCGGCCTGTTTCGCTGTAGAAGTCTTTTCCTGCCCGTGCTGCGGCAGTCGTCAGATCAGGAACGTCGGTGGCGTTAAAATACTTCTTGTCGAAGATGTTGAAAACGCCGGCCTGAATTCTCAAACCTTCAACCTGTTCAGGCTGCCACCAGAATGTTGCATCAACCAAGCCGTAACCCGGTGCCTTGAAGCCATTGTCGCTGGTCTTGTTGCGAGCAGCAGCCATGGTCAGCGAAACGTCCGTTCCCCACGTGTCTGCCGCATACCCAAGTCCGGTAATGGCGCGCAGCGGTGCAACCGAGTTCAGGTACTTATTGGTATCGGTGTCCTTACCGTGCGACCATGCAAACGAACCCCAGGTCCGCCAATTGTTGGCAAACTGCCATTCACCTGCAAGCTCGACGCCGTAAATACGAACATGGCTGCGGTTGGTGTAGCCCTCGACGCCATTGACTGGAAATTCCGCGTCCGGTGCTGAAATTTGTACCGTATCGATGAAGTTGCGGTAGTAGTTGTTGAAGACCGTTGCCGAGAGGCTGTAGTCCGTCGCCTTGTAATTGGCGCCGATTTCAAAGCCGTTGCTGGTTTCGGTTTTCAGGTCGGGATTGCCGATGCGGGCGTAAGAGCCGGGTGCCCCATAAGTCTGGTAAAGCTCACGCGCTGTCGGTGCGCGAAAGCCCTGAGACCATTGCGCAAAGAGTTCAAGTTCGCTGGTCGCCTCGAAGGCGGCACGCAGCTTTGGCGAAAAACGGGAATCGCTGGTGCCCTGCAGATAGGCTGGGTCGAATAGCGGGCTGGCCTGATAGTCGGCCGTGTTTTTCGGCGAGTGCTCGTAATAATCGAAACGCAGGCCGGGCGTGATCGTCAGGCGGTCGTTGAGTAGCTTGATGTCATCCTCGACATACATGCCGAAAACGAAACTATCGACGTCGGGCATATCGGAAGAGTTGGTATGCAACATGCGGCAGGCTTGAGGGCCTACATTAACGCCCCCCGGCACACTCGGGCCAACATTCAATATATACTGCTTTATTGTTCGCCAGTCGACATCCGGGCAATTATCGATGCCGGCAGAGTATTGGTGAGTTTGCTGCCAAGATATATCTCCGCCGAAACGGAAAGTGTTGGAAACCCCGTTCAAATCGACTTCTTTCGAGGCATTACCGCTTAGGCCATAAGTGGTTTGTTCGAGCTGATTATCTCGTTGGTAGATACCTGTCGGAAATCCATACAACAAATCAGCACCGCTGGCCGTGCCGGGATAGTTGTAGAAGGGGACTGGCGCACTCGCCGGATAATTTGCACGAGAGTCGCGCAGACGGAAGCCATCGGTTGTTCCGTTCAATGTCTGCTTCTGCCAGTAGCCGACGATATTCGCCTGATCGAGCCAGTCGCTGTTGTCGGGTGAGATAAAGTCGTAAGAGGCCGACACCCGCTTGCGATCAACTTCTTTACCTGACTGCAGTGTGCCTGCCCGGTAGGACGATGTCGTTCCCTGCATATTGCTGACATCTTCATCGCGATTGAAAAGTTCACCCGTCAGGCCAAAACGGTGTCCGCCATCGAAATACTGGTGCATCTTTACCAGTATGTTGCGTTGATCGAAATCTGCCGGGTTCTGTTCAGTTCTCGCCGTACCATAACCACCGACGGTGCCTTCGTTGCCCTTTTCGTTACCCCTCTTGTAGCCACCCTGTACGAGCAGCCAGGTGTCGTTGAAATGGCCTGCTATGGCGCCGTTATTGCCCCAGCTCTTGTCGCCGCTGTCATAGGTGCTCTTGGCAACTCCGCCCCAGTTTCTGTTGCCTTCGATCAGGTCTTCGGGATTGAGCGTCTTCAGCTCAACCACGCCACCCAGAGCGCCGGAACCATATCTGCTGGAATCTGTGCCCTTGGTGATGTCAACGGCGGAAAGGCTGTCGAAATCGAATGCGTTCAAGCCACCCTGCGCTGAGTCACGCGGATCGGTCAGCCAAGGCACGCGAATGCCGTCGAGCGTGGTCAGCACGCGTTCATTCTGCAGGCCGCGCAGATTGATGCTGTTGGTCTGGCTGTTGAAATTCACACCGGCATCAACGCGACGGGAAAAGTCCTTGAAATCGGTGACCATGCGCTGCTGGATCACGGCCCGTTCCGTGCGCTGGGTCAAGGGAGACGCCGGCGCTTCAGCCGTGCCGCCACGTTTCCCCTCGACGACGATAGGGCCGAGCTGCGTTACATTCTGCTGCGTATTGTCCTGCGCGAAAGCAGCAACCGCCGAACACATGATGGACGCGATGGCCGTGCTGCAGACGAGAAGGTGCAACTTGACGTTTTTGGATTGCATGATGTCCCCCGAAACCAAATGGATTTTTCCATCGGAAATTTTCAGGGATAGCTAGATAATCCAGTGCAAAAGAGTCAAGTTTGAATGTGAGTTGATTAATCAGGTTTTGGCATTGAATGGCAACTGTTACTTTTTCGCCATTTATTTTGATCTGCTTATGTTTCTTGTCGCCTAGCGGAAATTGCCGGCAAACCCCTCCAAATGGAGTTCCCGGTTGGGTTTGTCATTACCTCCAAGCGCCAGCATTCCGCCGCTCAGGTTGGCAACGGGGCAGGCGTGATTGGGCAGGATCAACACTGACGTGCCAATCCTGGGCTTGTTACCGCTCCATTCGAGAAACGCGTGTTCTTCCGACAGCTTTGCGACGGCAAGCGGAGCGTCATGGTCGATCATCCACGCTTCGCCGAAGGATTTTGTTGCTGAAGTGCCGTGGGCGCCGAGGTCGGATGACAGCGTTTTCGAGCCCACATTGGCAATGGCATAATGATCGTTGACGGCAATGATCTGCGCGGCGATGCCGAGCGATAGGGAATTACGGTTCACCAGTCCCAGCCGCACGGCGGTCAGATCGTAAAAAACGTAATTGCCGGGCCGCACTTCATCGATGCCTTCGAAGCCCGCATTGCTGACAAGCGTTGGCGTGCTGCCAACCGAAACGCAGGGCACCGCAATGCCCGCGTTTTCGAGGCGCTGGCGCAGCTCGCGCATGATGTCGCGCTCGCTTTTTGCAATGCTGGCGATGGCCTCTGGCGTACCCGCTCCATAGGCATGGCCGGCATGGGAGAGCAGGCCGGCGAAAACCAGATCCGGGTGTCGCTTGATGTGTGTCGCAAGTGTCGTCGCATCGTCTCCATCCGGGTTCACGCCGCAGCGATGCAGGCCGACATTCACCTTGATGAATATCGTCGCTTTGCGTCCCGCCGCCTGCGCTCCCGAGATCACTGCATCCAACGTTTCTGCGCTATCAGCGACAAAACGTATGTGATCGGCGCTTTCCGCTTCACGCAACAGGCTGGTCACTGTCTGCGGGTTGATCAGCGGGTAAGCCAGCGTGACGGGAAACAGGCCATCGCGCAGCAGCATAGCGGCTTCATAAGGGCGGGCCGTCGTAAAACCCTTCGCGCCATTCTGCCTTTGCAGCCGCGCGATCTCGAGGCTCTTGTGCGTCTTGATATGCGGGTGAAGCGCTGCCTTGCCCTGAACCACGGCCGACATCGTCTCGATATTGCGGAGAAGGACCGCCTCGTCGATCACCACGCGCGGCTCGTTTACTTCTTCGAAGCCACGAAAATTGGTGGAGAGATCAAGGCGAGCATCGATCGAGAAAGCAGGCTGTTCGGACATGGAAAACCTTGAGAAAGATGGCTGGATGCAAAATACGAGACATAAACCCATAGCGCTGAATGCCATCATCCGCCAAGCTGGCCACTGCGGCAATTTGGAGAGATGCCTGCTGTGCGAAACCGTTCCTCTTTGCGCGATGATGAATTAGGTTCGATGCTTGCAAAAAGAGACGGAGTGGCCTTGCCCGCAGGATAAGCGCCTGCAAACATTGCCGAACATGAGAATGGCGCTGAGGGTCGCGATTCTGCCGGGTTTGAGGAAACCGCGGAACGCTTGGTGCCTGACTGTAGCGAATTGATTGTGGAGGAGAATACGCATGAGGCATACGTGGCGATGGTTCGGGCCGGTCGATAAGGTTACCGTGCAGGACGCGGCGCAGGCAGGGGCAAAAGGCATTGTCAGCGCCCTGCATCACATTCCGACCGGGGAGGTCTGGCCGGTCGAGGAGATCGCCAAACGCCATGCGGAAATCAAGGCCGGTGGCCTGTTCTGGGATGTCGTGGAAAGCGTGCCGGTTTCCGAAAGCATCAAGACGCAGACCGGCGACTGGCGCGCTCATGTTGCCAACTGGCAGGAAACCTTGCGGCGCCTTTCGCAAAGCGGCATCCGCACGGTCTGCTATAATTTTATGCCGATACTGGACTGGACCCGCACCGACCTTCGTTGGGAAACGCGCCATGCCGCACGGGCCATGCGTTTCGATCTCACGGATTTTGTTGCTTTCGATATCCATATCCTGAAACGCCCGGATGCCGCGTCCGATTACCCGGAAGCCTTGCAGGATGCCGCGGCTCGCCGCTTTTCCGAAATGAGCGGCGACAAGATCGCGGCACTCGGCCGCAATATCGGCGCCGGCCTGCCGGGATCGGCCGATGGCTATACGCTCGACCAGCTTCTGGAAAAGCTTCGCAGCTATCAGGGTATTACCGCTCCCAAACTCCAGACGCATCTGATCGACTTCTTGAGCGAGGTCGTGCCGGTTGCCGAACAGGTCGGCATCAACATTTGCGCACACCCGGATGATCCGCCGTGGCCGCTGCTTGGCCTGCCGCGTATTCTCTCGACCGAAGCGGATTACGCTTATATCCTCGATACGGTTTACAGCCGCGCCAATGGCATGACCCTGTGCTCGGGTTCTCTCGGCGCGCGTGCCGATAACGATCTGCCGGCGATTGCCGAGCGTTTTGCCTCGCGCATTCACTTTGTGCACCTGCGCAACGTGACGCGCGACGAAGACAGCCTGCCATGCTCGTTTTACGAAGACGAACATCTGGAAGGCGGAACCGATATGGTTGCCGTCATCGCTGCACTTCTGAAGGAAGAAAAGCGCCGCCGCGACGAGGGCAGGGAGGATCATGAAATCCCCATGCGCCCCGATCACGGTCAGGAAATTCTCGATGACGTCACGCGTGGAGCGCAGCCCGGCTATCCGGCGATTGGTCGGCTGAAAGGCTTGGCCGAGTTGCGCGGCATAGAGCGTACGCTTCTTCATACGCAATATGGCATGCGGTGAAGACGATGGGACGTCTTGATGCCAGAACGACGGTGCCGGCACATGTCGCCTGCCCGTTATACGACCGTGCTGCGCTTAAAGCCGGTATCGTTCATATCGGCCTTGGCGCGTTTCACCGTGCCCATCAGGCGGTTTTCACCCAGCGGGCCTTGAACCGGAAGTTCGGACCATGGGGCATTATCGCCGTCAATCTGCGGTCGCCGGAGCCGGTCCTGGCGATGGCGGAGCAGGACGGGCTGTTCTCCGTCATCGTGCGCGGAGAGGGCGACGATAAAGCCGAAGTCATTGGTGTAACGACCGACTGGATTTGCGCCGCTGAGGATCGTGCAAGGGTGCTGGCCACCCTTGCCAGTGAGGCGATCCATATCGTCACCTTGACGGTGTCGGAAAAGGCCTATGGTCTCGACCCGGTGAGCGGCGGTCTGGATAAGGCGCATCCGGCCGTTGCTGCCGATCTCACCAATCCGCATGAGCCGGTTGGCGTGTTGGGTTTTCTGGTCGAAGCGCTGGCCAAGCGCCGTGCCGTCGGCATTCGCCCTTTCACCGTGCTCTGCTGCGACAACCTTCCCTCCAACGGCCATATCGTCGGCCGTCTTGTGCTTGAGATGGCAGAGTTGCGCGACCCGGATCTCGCCGGGTGGATCAGGGAGAATGGCGCTTTCCCATCCAGCATGGTCGACCGTATCGTGCCGGCCGCCACGGACGAAACGCGTGTGCGCGCCAAAAATCTGCTCGGCGTTGACGATGCGCTTGCGATCGAAACCGAACCTTTCATGCAATGGGTGATCGAGGACAATTTCGTGTCCGGCCGGCCTGAATGGGAGGCGGGTGGCGCGCTGTTCGTCAAGAATGTCGAGCCTTACGAGAAGATGAAGCTACGGCTTCTGAATGGCAGCCACACGTTGATCGCGCATCTCGGCCTCCTGTCCGGGCTGGAATACGTGCGTGATGTGATGGCCGTGCCGGAGTTGCGGGCTTTGGTCGCGCGTCACATGAAGGCGGTGTTGCCGACGCTCGATCCCGTGCCCGGTATCGATCTGGACGATTACACCGGGCAGTTGATCGCGCGTTTTGCCAATCCGGCCATCGCCCATCGCAATGCCCAGATCGCATCCGACAGCAGCCAGAAACTGCCGCAGCGCATTTTTGCACCGGCAACGGAAACGCTGGCGGCCGGTGGGGATGCAGCGGAATTCGCTTACGTCGTGGCTGTCTGGATTGCGGCTGTGCGCAAACGGCAGGATTGCAATGATCCACGCCGTGAGGACATTCTCGGCGCAGCACGTAATGTCGATGCTGCCGATCCATCCGCATCGTTTTTCGCCATTGAAGGGCTTTTTCCCGACGCGCTCATCAACGACCGCGCGTGGCGCGACCGGGTGAATGCCGAACTGGCAAAGTTGGCATGAAAACAGGACTGTCGTCGGGCAGGAGGAGGTCAGGGCAGCAATGCTGCCCTGACACGACGATCATTGCGCCAGTGCCGGCTTCCAGTCGCTCAGTACATTGGCCATGCTGAACATCTCGGCTTTTTCCGCATCCAGCTGCGGACGTTTGTCGTTGATACCGGCTCCGGGGCCCGTACTGCCAAGCTCAAGGAAGCGGGCATCTTCCAGCGGCTTGAACCATTTCTTTTGTCCATCGATTGCGGTGCCCGACATCTCCGTCCAGCCGTCTTCGGCAATATGGTCATCCATATGGCAGTTTATGAAAACGGATTGGCCGACGGCATTGGGATCGGCATAACGGCCGTCCGGGAAAGTTTTGGTCGGATGCCAAGGCCGCCCCAGATAGTGGCTGCCTGCGGGAATGTCACCGCCTTCCTTGGTCAGGCGGCAATTGTTGAAAACAAGCCCGTGTTTCTGGTCAAGCATGGTGCTCGGAGCCGTGACGAAGCCTGCCGGAACGGTTGCAGCACTGCCGCGATATCGGCTGACGATCTCGCAACTTTCGAAGAAGGCAGTCCCGGCGCCAAAAATGAAATCGACATTGCCGCTGATATGGCATTTGTCGAAAAGGCTGCGGCCGGCATTCGTGTAGAGCGTATCCTGATAACCGGTAAAAGCCACATCCTGAAAAAGGCTTCTATCCGCACCTGTTGCCAGGAGTATCGCAACGGCCTGTGATGCACCGACGCGGTCGGAGGCGCTCGGGTCCTTGCGGTCGTTTGCCAGATAATCGTATTCGTTGGCGATGGTCAGGCTGCGGCTCGAAAAGTCCGATGCCTGCACGGTCACGGTTGCAGACCCCGATGTTCCCCACTTGCCCTGTCCATCCGGCTTTTCCTGTCCGGCAAAGGCATCGAAGGTGATGATTGTGCTGTCGCGTCCCGCACCGACAAATGCGATGTTGGGCTTGGTCACGGTCAGTTTTTCGCGATAGCGGCCGGGTTTGATCGCGATGATCCAGGCTTGCGTGGATTTGTCCGGGGCAGCAAGCAGCGCTTCTTCTATCGTTTTATAGACAGGTGCTCCGTCGACAGTCTCTCCAGCCTTGCCGGCGTGGTTCAGGTCCACCCAGGCTGATGGTTTCTGATCCTGCGCGGCGGAAGCGGCGCTGAAAAATGCGGTGCTGAAAGGCATAAGGCACAAGCCCTTTATAACGGTGCGTCTATCGCTCTCAAATAACTTCACTATAGCTCTCCTCACAGGTGGGACCTGCGCAACCTCCGGCGCAGATCGGTGGCGGCCTGAAAAAAAAGAAGCCGCCTGCAACCTATGAAGGTGTATCGACGGTGGTCATGCCCGTCGATGGCGTCCGTCAAGTCGGTGCGATTTCGGGCGTAAAACCGGTCAGTGTAGCCGGGCTGATCTGCCGCAATCTGACCTCATGCCCTGAGTGAATATTTTATGGGCGAAAGCATGCCCGACCTGTGCACCGCGTCGATCCATTGCCTATATAGCGCTTGCAGCGTTTTTCATGCGCCAGATGTTATCCAAGCAAAGGACCGTTTTGATGACCGAGAAATCTTCTGCCGACAATCTTCCCGCAGGTTACGAAGTCCCGAAAGTCTGGACCTGGGAAAAGGGCAATGGCGGCCAGTTCGCCAATATCAATCGGCCCATTGCCGGACCAACGCATGACAAGGAACTGCCTGTCGGAAAACATCCGCTGCAGCTTCATTCGCTCGGCACGCCGAATGGTGTCAAGGTCACCATCATGCTGGAAGAGCTGCTGGCGGCGGGCCATAAGGATGCTGAATACGATGCATGGCTGATCAATATCGGTCAGGGCGAGCAGTTCGGTTCTGGTTTTGTCGGCATCAATCCGAACTCGAAGATCCCGGCCCTTCTCGATCGCGCGCCGAAGGGTGGTGGTGAACCGGTGCGGGTCTTCGAATCCGCGTCCATCCTGATCTATCTGGCGGAAAAATTCGGCGCTTTCCTGCCGACGGATCTGCGCGCCCGCGCTGAAACGATGAACTGGCTGTTCTGGCAGATGGGTTCCGCTCCCTTTGTCGGTGGCGGTTTCGGCCATTTTTATGCCTATGCGCCGGTCAAGATCAAATACGCTATCGACCGCTACGCCATGGAAACCAAACGTCAGCTCGATGTGCTCGACCGTCACCTTGCCGACAACCAGTTCATGGCTGGAAGCGAATACACGATTGCGGACATGGCGATCTGGCCGTGGTATGGCAATCTGGCGCTTGGTCAGGCTTATGGCGATGCCGGTGACTTTCTGGAAGTTCAAGGTTACAAGCACCTGCAACGCTGGACGGCAGAGGTTTTTGCCCGCCCGGCGGTGAAGCGCGGACGCATGGTCAACCGGACATCCGGCGAGCCGTCAGAACAACTGCGTGAGCGTCACGACGCTTCCGATTTCGACACCAAGACGGCCGACAAGGTCGCAAACACTTAAAGGATCAAGACGATGGCAAACCTGCCCGAAATGACCAAACATCGCGGTTTTCCGGGCGGGATGCCAAGCACTGGGATCCAGTTCACCATCCGCCGCGCCAACCCCAAGGGGGTTACGCCGCTGAAGGAAATCCCCCGGCGCAAACGCCCGGGTATGGCCGAACATCGCGTCGATGGGGCGTTCCTTCATGCGCTGTGGCATCATTTTGGTGCCGAGCCCTTTGAGCGCGGCAACCTCGATGCCGCGCGTCTCAACCTTCTTCTTGGCCGCGAAGTCGTTCCGGCGGACAAGGATTTCGATCCGCTTTCCTATCAGACCATGTTGAAAATCGACGAACGGGTGGCGCGCAAGAGCTTTCCGGAATCGTTCGAGAATTTTTTCGAGATCTGATACTGTTTGACGATCGACAAGCGGCGGAGGAGACGTGATGCTCGTACCGATCGTGTTCATGACGAAACTGACCGATCCGCTCAAGCCTCTCAAACGCTGGGCGGAGCGGCAGCGCAAAAGCCGGGCTTTGCTGCACAATGACCGCAAACCGCGCATGAGCCCGGAAGCTGCGCGGCGTGATCATCATGACATGCTGCGCTTCTTGGCTCTCAATGCGCTTGGTGGTGTCGTGATCGGTCTTGCGCTCGGCGGCGCACTTGTTCTGCTGGATGTCGGAGGTTTGCTTGGCCTTTTGAGGCGAGCATCCAATCCGGTCGTGCCGCTGCTGCTTGTGCTGGTGCCGTTCGCGTCATTGTTTGGAGCCGCAGCTGCTGCCACGGCCATTCTGACAATGCCCTACGAGACAAAATTCCGCGATGATGGCAACAAGCCGCCGACCGACGATTAATCGCGCCGGCGGTTGGTCGCCTTGGCCGTGCGGCCTGCCAGGAATATCATGATCACCATTCCGGCGGTCAGTGGCGCAACGCCTGCCCATTCCGGCAACCCGGATGTCGTCCTGCAGACCGCGCCGATGATCAGCAATGCGACGCCGACCGTGACCAGAATAAGCGAGCTGAGGCAGAAAATTTTGCGCGTCGTGCCTGCGCACGCATTGTGCGCATCGAGACTGCTTTTCTTCTGTAATTCCCGGCGAACGGAAGCACGCCGGGGAGAGTCGAAATCGATATCGGTCATGCTGCCAATGCGCCCTTGTTCTGGGTGACATGGTTGCGGATCGCAGTTCTGAGATCACTCAGATTGGCGAACCGACGATTGTCGAGGTCGATCACATGGAACTTCACAGCAATAAAGCGATAGGTATCGTCCTGCTGTACGGCGATGCCGACGGGAAGTCCGGCGTGTTCAATAACGTGTCTGCTCATGATGCTCACTCCGCCCGTCCGGGCCCGAATCCGACTGTCCTTCTGGATGATAGACGCCCACGGCGCCTTGCATTCGCGAGGTATTGGATCGGCAGCAAAGGAGTGAGGACCAGCCAAGGTTAATAGACGCCATAATGTTGGTTTTGGTGTTGCCAGCAATCATGTTCATCTCCTTGGTTTGAACTTACAAAAGGAAAGCTACAGGCGGTTTCTTGCAGTTTCAATAAAAATGAGCATGTGTTTGGAAAATAAATCTGCAATTCCATGACATGTGCCATCAAGTAAAAATGTGTTGTTGCGGCGCACCAATTTTGAGGAATGAAATTTCCCGATCTCGTTCTCAAAAAAATGGCTTTCAACAGGGATGGCAAATTCTCCTGCGTAATTGCCTTAAGCAATTGAGCAGGCTGTGTTTTGCCGCGTATCTCACACGACGATGACATATTGATGAAAGGCCGCGGCCATGCTGTCAGGCGGCCAGGGCCTTCACGATTTGCCAAATGACGTGTAAAACGACTGAACTGGTCGACTTACCCTACAAGCAGAAACGGAGAAAGCTGATGGCTCATATCCTTCCCGCGCTTGAACACGGTCACGCGCCGATCACCTTGCAGCAATATTTTCGCGATTCCCTTGAAGCATTCGAAGACTGGCAGGCCGGAGACCCGGAACCGGCATTGTCTGTCGGGCCTGAAACAATCCCGATATCCGAAATTTTTGGAGCCCTGCGCGGCTGTACCGATGTCGTTCCCGCCAATGTGGTTGGCGGCGTCACGGAGCAGCTCAGCAAACCCTGGGCGGGCGAGGGGCCTCTCGATGAAATGACATTTTCAACGGCCGCCAGAGTGATGGGTGTGCTGGTTCGCAAACGTCAGCTCAACGAAGGGCGGATGTCTGCGGCGGTCGAAACCTATTCGCCAACGCCTTGGCATGCGCATTGAATTTGCAGGGATGTCAGCATAGATCGCATCCCTTATCCGTTAAAACGGACATAAAGAAACCCCGCCCGGATAATCCGAGCGGGTTTTTTGTTCTTACCAGGTCCGACGAAGTGTTGCGGAGAACGTACGACCCGGATTGTAGAAGTCGGCACCAAAGCCACCGTAAGCAACGTGCTTTTCATCGAAGACATTGCTGACATTCAGCTCAAACTTGGTGTTTTCGACAATCTCCCAAGTGTAGGCGGCATCGAAGACAATCGCACTATCCGAAGATTGAGCACTCGTGTTGGCCGCACTGAAGAAGTACGAACCCGAGTAGCGCCCGCCCACGCCGAAGGTCATGTCGCCACGCGAGCCATTGCCTTCAAGAAGGTATGTCGCCCAGATAGAAGCGGTGGACTTCGGGACGAATTGCGGGCGGTTGCCCTCGGTCCCATTGCCGCCATTTTCAACAATTTCGGCATCAAGGTAGGAGTAGGCAGCGGTCAAGCTGATATTATTGGTCAGCTCCGCCTTTGCTTCAAGATCGAGGCCACGTACGCGGATTTCCCCGATCGCAGACGGCAGCTTTGTAATGAAGTCGGTAACCGTGACGTTTTCTTTGGTCAGATCGTAGATGGCAGCGCTGAACATCGCAGGAAAATCCGACGGGCGATATTTCACGCCCAGTTCGAATTGCTGCCCACGCTCCGGTTCAAGTGTAAGATTGCCTGCCGGAACCGCTGACTGGGCGAAACTACCGTAGGCCGAAAACTCGTCGGTGAACTTGTAGGTCAGACCGGCGCGCCACGTGAACTCGCTCAGGTCAGCAGAACCTTGCACGCCAGTCTTGTTATTGACCTGGCCGAGGTCCATCCAGTCGTTGCGGATGCCTGCTGTCGCTATCAGCTTATCAAAGAACGTGAATTCCTGCTGGAAGTAGATCGCTTTGGTTTTCTGGTCGATGCTGCTGCTGGCGTCCGGTGCGCCAAAGGTGGGACGACCTGTATAGACAGGATTCGTCCAGTCGATGGTAGGAGCAGAAGGGTAATAGCTGACGGTTGTCGATTCCAAGTCATTGTAGAATACGCCGACAAGGCTGCGGCTATCGACATCGCCGAAATTGGTGTCGTATTGCAGATGCGTATCGATCAGGAAATTCTCGGCCGATGTCGAACTCGCGAAGAAATCGCGGTTAGCAATCGTGCTGCCATCGGTTGGCGTCTTCGAAATATAGGCGTAACCGAAGCCGGAATCTCTGTTGCTGTAACGGGCATTCGCCCCCATCGTCAGACCCGAACCGAAGTCATGATCGAACATGACGCTCAATGTATTTCGGTTGACGTCCAGATAATTGAAATCAGGCTCACCGAAAAATGCGCTGCGGTCGAAGTTCGAACCAACTGGATGGCCACCACCTCCCGGTACGCCGGCTTTGTTCAGATGGTCGAATACGACGGTCAAATTGGTCGCGTCTGTCGGGCGCCAGGTAAGGCCTCCCATGAAGAATTTTTCGTCGTCACGCGAATAGTCATATTCTGCGTTCGCATCACGAACTTTCCCGGTCAGGCGATAAGACAGGGTGCCGTCGCTCGTGATGTTGTCGCCGAAGTCCACGCCGGTTTCTTTGCGAGCGTAGGAGCCACCCGTGACATATGCCTCACCGAATCGTTCTGTTTTCGGGGTTTTGGTCACGTAATTGACTGAGCCGCCCGGATCGGAAATGCCGAACGTGCTGGAGTTGCCGCCCTTTAGAACTTCAACTCTTTCGAAGGCGTAAGGCTCTTCGCGGATGCCGCCAAAGGGTTTGCCAAGGGTGAGGCCATCACGATAGGCGTAGGCATCAAAGCCACGGATATTAAAGAAGTCAAAGCGATCGTCGGAACCATAGAATCCGGCGCTGACACCCGCAGTGTACTGCAGGACTTCTTCAATGTTTTGAGCGCCGCGTTCCTGAATTTCTTTCGAAGTAATGACTGACACGGAAGCAGGGACATCAAGAATGTCCGATTTCATCTTTCCGCCGGCCGTGGTCGTTGTCGCCACAATCGACTTGGAATCGTCATCACCACCCGTACCGGAAACAGTGATCGTCTCGAGAACGGTGGCGGAACCGGCGTCCTGCGCGGCGACAAGACTCGGCGTCAGCGCGATGACTGCGGTGCAGCTCAGCAGAACCGCGTTTGCGGCGCGAGTAAAGGACCGTCGCTGGTTTCTGGCGGTTCTCTTGATGTCCATTTTTATGATCCACAATCTTAAAAAAAATCCCCGGACACCGGTTTGGAAAAGCCGCCATCCACGCCCTGGGCATCGTGTCGGACCCGATATCACCTATCCCGCCTGATCGGGAGAAGCGTTCGGTTGGTAAACTCGATCTGATGACCCCGGAATGCTCACTAACCTGACTTTACATGTCAGGTATTGTAGGTTTCCAGCGCTTTGTACAAAACTGCGGAATTTTGACGCTTCTTTTCAACTCCTTGCAGGTTGCGTGTTGACGCTGTGGCTTGAACCTGAGACGTGGGGTCCACTTATCGAGTGATGGAGGCCTGCTGATGTCTGGGCGTTTTCGTTTTTCATTTCCGCTGGCTGCGCTTGTGCTCTGGTTCATGAGCTTCGGTTTGGTGCTGGCTGCGGAAACGACTTATCCCGTCACGATCAAACACGCCTTCGGCGAAACCGTCATCACCAAAAAGCCGGAACGGGTCGCGACCGTTGCCTGGGCCAATCACGAAGTGCCGCTTGCGCTCGGTGTGGTGCCCGTTGGCATGGCCGCCGCCAATTTCGGGGATGACGACGGCGATGGCATTCTGCCCTGGGTTTCGGAAAAGCTGAAACAACTCGGTGGCGAGACGCCGGTTCTGTTCGATGAAGGCGACGGCATCGATTTCGAGGCGGTTGCGGCAACGCAGCCGGATGTGATCCTTGCATCCTATTCTGGCCTCAGCCGCGCCGATTATGAAACCTTGAGCCAGATTGCGCCGGTAATCGCCTATCCGCAATCTCCATGGGCGACCGACTGGCGCGAGATGATCCGCCTCAACAGCGCCGGCATGGGCATGGCCGAGGAAGGAGAGGCGCTGATCAAGACCATCGAGTCGGAAATTGCCGATACGCTTTCCGGCCACCCGGAACTGACCGGTAAGTCAGCCATGTTCGTTACCCATCTCGACGCGACCGATCTCAGCATCGTCAATTTTTACACCACCAATGACAGCCGTGTGAAATTTTTCGCGGATATGGGGCTTAAGACGCCGCAAAGTGTCGAAAAGGCTTCCTTGCCCGGCAAGTTTTCGGGTTCGGTCAGTGCCGAGCGCGTGGATACGTTCGATGACGTCGATATCCTCGTCACCTATGGCGACGATAAACTCATCAATGCCATGAAAGCCAATCCGCTTCTGTCGAGAATGCCGGCTGTCGCCAAGGGCGCCGTGGTCATGCTGGGGCGCAATCCGGTCGGCACGGCGGCAAACCCGACGCCGCTTTCGATCTCCTGGGTGCTGAAGGACTATGTAGCACTGCTGTCGCAGGCTGCCCAAAAATCGCAATGAGCCGTTCAGCCAAGCAGATAACCCGGCCAGCCCTGCTGGGCCGTTCGAATACCGCCCGCAGCGCCGGTTTTGCCGGCCTTGTCGTCGCACTTGTGCTGCTCTGCGCGCTTTCGGTGGCGGTCGGGACACGTTCCGTCGGCTGGGAAGATATCGCTGCCGCTCTAACGGGGCATGTGGACAGCATCGGCGCTGCTGCCGTTTCCGTGCGTATTCCTCGCACATTTCTGGCGCTTCTGGCTGGTGCTTCCCTTGGCCTCGCCGGTGCCGTCATGCAGGGTGTGACTCGCAACCCGCTTGCTGATCCGGGCATTCTCGGCGTCAATATGGGGGCGTCGCTCGCTGTCGTCATCGGCGTCGCATGGTTTCAGATATCTTCGGCGCAGGCCTATATCTGGGTTGCCATTCTGGGGGCGGGCGGTGCGGCTGTGTTCGTTTATACGATCGGCTCACTGGGGCGAGGCGGCGCAACGCCTCTGAAACTTGCACTGGCGGGGGCTGCCACATCGGTTGCTTTCGCTTCGCTGGTCATCGCCGTCGTGTTGCCGCGCAATGATATCGCAGGCGGCATTCGCTCCTGGCAGATCGGCGGCGTTGGTGGCGCCACGTTCGAGCGTATCTATCCGGTTCTGCCGTTTTTGGCCGTAGGTTTTCTCGTCAGCCTGCTTTCTGCCCGCAAACTGAATTCGCTGGCCTTGGGAGATGAACTGGCCGCCGGTCTTGGCGAGCGTGTTGCCATTGCTCGCGCCATGGCGGCACTCGGCGCGATCCTGCTCTGTGGCGCTACAACGGCTGTCTGCGGGCCGATCGGTTTTCTTGGCCTGGTGGTTCCGCATATATTTCGCCTGCTGATCGGGGTCGATCACCGCTGGCTTTTGCCGTTTTCAGCGATTGGTGGAGCCTGTCTGCTGCTGCTCGCGGATATGCTGGGCCGTGTCATCGCCCGTCCGGCGGAGCTTGAAGTCGGCATTGTTACCGCTGCTATTGGTGCGCCCTTCTTCATCTGGATCGTCCGGCGTCAGCGGATCCGCGAACTATGACCATGCCGTCTTCAACACTCGATCATATCGTCAGCGGCCGTCGTCTGCGCACCCGTCGTTATCGCATGGTGCTCGGTCTTCTGGCAGCCGTGGTCGCCGCTTTTTTCGTTCTCGCGCTCATGGTCGGGCAATCGGTCACGCCAGCCGGTGATGTGCTGCGTGTGCTGATGGGCGAAAATGTGCCCGGTGCCAGCTTTGCGGTCGGTCAGTTGCGTTTGCCGCGTGCGCTCATGTGTATTCTCGCCGGCCTCAGTTTCGGGCTAGGCGGTGTGGCCTTTCAGATCATGCTGCGCAATCCGCTTGCCAGCCCCGATATCATCGGCATCACATCCGGGGCCAGCGCCGCTGCCGTTTTCTGCATCGTCGTTTTGTCGCTCAGCGGCCCAATCGTTTCCATCGTCGCCGTCATTGCCGGCATGGGTGTGGCGCTTGCCGTTTATGGGCTGTCGTTTCGCAACGGCGTTGCCGGCACGCGGCTCATTCTCGTCGGCATCGGCGTCTCCGCCATGCTGGAAAGTTTTGTCGCCTATATCCTGTCGCAGGCTCCGTCGTGGAGCCTGCAGGAAACCATGCGCTGGCTGACCGGCAGCGTCAACGGCGCGCAGATGGCGCAAGCCCTTCCGCTGCTCTTGGCGCTTGTCGTGTTCGGTGGCCTGCTGCTCAGCCGTTGGCGTGACCTTGAAGCGCTGCGCATGGGCGATGATATGGCCGCAGCGCTCGGTGTACGGGTCGCCGTGACCCGCGTTCTGGTCATCGTCGGCGCGGTTGGTCTCATCGCCTCGGCAACGGCCATCACTGGGCCGATTGCTTTTGTTGCTTTCCTGTCGGGGCCGATTGCCGCGCGCATGGTCAAAAGCGGTGGATCCTTGCTGGTGCTCGCGGCCCTTGTCGGAGCGATCCTCGTTCTTGTCGGCGATTATGTCGGTCAGTTCGTCCTGCCCAGCCGTTATCCGGTCGGTGTCGTGACCGGCGCTCTGGGTGCCCCTTATCTCATTTACCTCATCGTGCGCGTCAACCGGGCTGGAGGTTCGCTATGACCATTCAATCCTTCCTCATCAACGGCCTGTCTGTCGGTTATGCCGAGGCCGATATCCTGCATGACCTCGATCTGCAGGTGCCGTCCGGCAAGATCACCGTCATCGTTGGCGCCAACGCGTCAGGCAAATCCACATTGTTGCGCACAATGTCGCGCCTGATCGCTCCCAAAAAGGGAGAGGTGCTGCTCGATGGAAAATCCGTACATCGCACGCCGCCGCGCGAACTTGCCCGGACGCTCGGCCTCTTACCGCAATCGCCGATCGCGCCTGAGGGCATTACCGTGGCTGATCTCGTCAGCCGTGGCCGTCATCCGCATCACAGCCTGTTTTCGCGCTGGACCCGTGGCGACGATGAGGCGGTGGATGCGGCCCTTAATGCCACCCGCACCACGGAACTGGCAGATCGCCCTATCGAGGAGCTGTCTGGCGGCCAGCGCCAACGCGTGTGGATTGCCATGGTTCTGGCGCAGCAGACGGATGTGCTTCTGCTCGATGAGCCGACAACCTTTCTCGATGTCAGCCATCAGGTCGAGCTGCTCGATCTTCTCGTCGATCTCAATCAGGCGCGCGGCACGACCATTGTCATGGTGCTGCACGATCTCAATATGGCGGCACGGTATGGCGATTATCTCGTGGCCATTGCCAATGGTCGCGTTCATGCGGCAGGCACGCCCGAAGCCGTGCTGACGCAGGATACGGTCCGCCAGGTATTCGGGCTGGAAAGCAGCATCATTTCCGACCCGACTTCAGGCCGCCCGATGATGTTGCCGATCGGCCGGCACAGAATGCAGAGCAAGGATTGATCGATATCTGGTCTTGCCGGCTGTCTTGCGATTATGGTGCTGCGATAACCGCAGACCGTGAAAGCGAATGAATGCCATGACAAAAGTTTCTCCCGCGCCGCTTGCTGCCATCTTTCTTACAGATGAAGCAGCGACAGAGCAGCTGGTTGACATCGCTATTGCCATGCTGAAGCAGCAAGGTGTTCGCGTTGCCGGTTTTGTCCAGCGGACCTATCCCGCACCGGTGGGAACGGATGCGGAAGTGGTTGTCGAGGATATCGAGACCGGCAGGATTTTTCCCATTATGCAGCCCATCGGTGCTGTGGGCGGCGGTTGCCGTCTGGATACGGCGGCGCTTGCCGATGTTGCCGGGCAGGCTCTGGCAAGGCTGGAGCATGAGGCGGATTTCATCGTCCTCAACCGCTTTGGACGCTCCGAGATGGAAGGCAACGGGCTTCGTGCTGTTCTCGAAAAGGCCATTGGGCTCGATCTTCCCGTTCTGACCTCCGTCAAAGCCGAGCATGTCGAGGCCTGGAAGGCCTATACGGATGGCATGTCCGTTCTTCTTCCCGCAGAGGCGGAAGCAATTTGCGAGTGGTGCCGTTCGGTCATGCCGGCGGCGCGCCAGTCGGCGTAAAACCTTCTGCCCAATCCGGCAATGCGCTCGCCATGTCCGTTGAACCTCCCGGTAGCAACGGACACGGCAAACGACCTTACTGATGCACGACGATACGGGCGTGATAAGGCACGCGGCTGTAAAGATCGATGACATCCTGATTGATCAGGCGCACGCAGCCGGAAGACGTTGCCTTGCCGATCGACTGCCATTCCGGCGAACCGTGCAGGCGGTAGAGCGTGTCCTGATTGTTCTGGAAGATATAGAGCGCGCGGGCGCCGAGCGGGTTTTTGACGCCCGGATCCATACCGCCGTTTTCGACAGAAAAACGCTTGAGCGCCGGCTGGCGAGCGATCATGTCTGCCGGCGGCTTCCAGCGAGGCCAGGGCTGGCGCCAGTGAATGATGCCTTCGCCTTCCCAGGCAAAACCGTCACGGCCGATGCCGACGCCGTAACGCATGGCGGTGCCGCCCGGTTCGACCACATAGAGAAAACGATCCGGTGTCGCGACCACGACCGTGCCCGGCTTTTCGCCGGTCGGGTCGATCACGCGCTGGCGGTAATATTTGGGATCGATCTGCTGGTAGGGAATGGCCGGGATCAGATGTCCGCCATCCGTAACGGCAGCATAACGCTCCTGCAACTCGGCCTCGGTCGCCGGAACGATCGGGCGGCGAACCTGTTCTGGAACGGGTACGTTTTTAGGCTCGGTGCTGGTGGCGCAGCCGGCGAGCGTGGCGGCGGAGCCGAGAACGAAGGCGCGTCGCGACAGTTGGAATACGCTGGTCATGTGAGGGGGATGGTCTCTCGGAATCAATGATGAATTGTTCTTAACCGGCGCTTTGTGGCGGGCAAGACGAAGGCCATCACATTGGCGGCATTTACATGCAGTTACATGAAACCTCGGCAAATATGCCACGCTTGGCCCTGCCGCGGCAAAAAGCCTGTGTGGTGCCGGCCTGCGGCATTCACGGCTTCTGGCATGTGCGGCCAAGCCGGTATATCTCAACTCTTCCCGGTCTGTCGGGATGAAACCTATGGAAGACGATATGACGAACGAACCCGACGAACCCGAGATGGAACGTTCCGAGCTTGCCGGCGAATTCACCGAGGAAGATGTGACCGTCCTCGTCGATATCTACCGTCCCGCCGGTACCCAGAATGACTGGATCCTGGAAGTCATCACCGAAGAGGACGATCTGACCACCTGGGAAGAGCCTTTCGCGACTGACCGCGAGGCATTCGAAGAGTTTCTGGCAACAGTCGAACGCGACGGCATCCGCTCGTTTTTCGGCGGGGAAGAAGGCGAGCCGGCGGTTCACTGATGAAAAAGGTCGAAGACCTGATCCATTCGGCCAAGACCGTGCATGACCGTTATGCCAGCGGCCGCATGGAGCGCGATATCGTGCGCGAATGGGCGCTGGGGCTGGGTGGATATCCCGAACCGCATGCTACTGCAGTGACCGAGGCAATCGTTTGGTTCAAGCCGTTGCGAGATGGCGCCGATCCTGTCGAACTGAAAATAGCCGATCTGGCGCGGTTGCAGGCCATTTACAGTGCTTGAACCGCTCTAAAAGGCCCCTCCTGTTGGAGAGGCCTTTTCCGTTTGAATCAGGCAGTCTTGATGCTGGCCACACCATTGAGTTCGGCCATCACATCGTCCGACAAGTCCAAGTCGGTCACTGCCAGATTTTCACGCAGATGCGTGACCGATGACGTGCCGGGGATGAGCAGAATGTTGGGCGAGCGCTTGATGAGCCATGCCAGCGCCACCTGCATCGGCGTTGCGCCAAGCCGGGTTGCGACATCCGACAGTGTCGAGGATTGCAGCGGGCTGAAACCACCGAGCGGGAAAAACGGCACATAGGCGATGCCATCGCGGGCAAGGTCGTCGATCAATGTATCGTCGTCACGATGGGCCAGATTGTACATGTTCTGCACGCAGACGATATCGGCGATGCGTCGCCCCTCCGCAAGCTGCGTCGGCGTGACGTTGCTGAGTCCGATATGGCGCACCAGACCTTTGCGTTGCAGCTCTGCCAGCGCCGTCAGCGGCGCTTCCAGCGAGCCTTCCGCTGGGCCATGCACACCGAACATCAGCCGAAGATTGACGACATCGATCATGTCGAGCCCGAGATTGGTCAGGTTGTCATGCACCGCCTTTTCCAGTTCCTCGGCCGAAAACGCCGGTAGCCAGGAAGCATCCGATCCACGTCGCGCACCGATCTTGGTGACGATGACGAGATCGTCCGTATAGGGGTGCAGTGCTTCCTTGATCAGCTTGTTGGTGACATGCGGGCCATAGAAGTCACTGGTGTCGATATGGTTTACGCCGCTTTCAATCACGGCCCGCAACACGGCAAGCGCAGCTGCGTGATCCTTCGGTGGACCGAAAACACCCTTGCCGGCAAGCTGCATCGCGCCGTAGCCAAGGCGCTTGACCGTACGGTCGCCGAGTTTGAACGTGCCGGCTTTGTCGATATTGGCCATGATCAGTCTCCTTCGTTTGTGCTGACAACGAAGATAGACCCTGTTGGTTCGCGCGATAACCGGATACAATCGGCACGAGCCGTGCAGGAATTCGAACAATGAAAACCGATCTGGGTGATCTCAACGCATTTGTCGCTGTGGCGCGCGCCGGTGGTTTTCGCGATGCGGCGCGCAGCAGCGGTTATAGCGCATCAGGATTAAGCGAGGCAGTTCGGCGGCTGGAAACGCAGCTTGGCGTGCGCCTGTTGAACCGCACCACCCGCAGCGTCGTACCGACCGAAGCGGGCAGGGGGCTGCTGGAACGTCTCGGTCCCGCTTTGGCAGAGGTCGAAACCGCATTGGATGTGGTCAACGGTTATCGCGATAGCCCCACCGGCGTCTTGCGCATCAACGTTCCGGTCAGTGCGGCACGGCTGGTTCTGCCTGCCATCGTGCCGGGTTTTCTCGCCGCCTACCCGGATATCCGTCTGGAAATCATCAGCGAGGACAGCTTTGTCGATATTATCGCTGCCGGTTGCGATGCCGGTATCCGTTATGACGAGCGGCTTGAGCAGGACATGATTGCGGTGCCGATCGGTCCGCGTATCCAGCGTTTTGTCACGGCTGCATCGCCTGCGTATTTGGAGCGTCACGGCCGCCCGAAACATCCGCGCGATCTGCTCGATCATGCCTGCATGCGCGGCCGTTTTGCCAGCGGTGCGATGATGGGGCCGTGGGAGTTCGAGCAAGGCGACGAAATCATCCGGGTCGATCCCACCGGCCCGCTGATCGTTCAGTCCGGCGGCGCTATCGACCTCGCCGTCGAGGCAGCGATTGCCGGCAGCGGCATTATTTACCTGTTCGACGGCTGGCTGAAACCGCATCTCGACAGCGGCGCGCTGGAAGAAGTGCTGGAACCGTGGAGCCAGCGTTTTCCCGGTCCCTTTCTCTATTACTCCGGCCGTCGGCTGGTGCCGGCTCCGCTGCGGGCCTTTATCGATTTTATCAAGGCAGCGGCACCACGCCATTCTGGCTAGACCATCGTCGTATTGCCGCCTTGGTGGCACAGTCTTTATTTTCTCGCCCGAACCCTTTGAGCCTTCTCATTCCTGAGTTAGACCTGAGGGCGCGACTGAAATTCGAACAGGCGCTTCGAAGATCTGCAGAGTTGACGCTGGGCGATGCTTGGGAAAAACCGAGCGGCCAGAATGGAATAGGGAGCGATTTAAATGCCGGCTATCGAGCTGAACGGTCTTGTCATCGACAAACAACTCCATGACTTTCTGGTGTCCGAAGCCTTGCCGGGAACGGGTGTGGATGCCGACCGCTTTTTCGCCGGGTTTTCGCAGATCGTCCATGATCTCGCGCCGAAGAACCGGGAACTGCTGGCCAAGCGCGACGCCTTCCAGATAAAGCTCGACGACTGGTATCGGCAGAACGGTGCGCCGAGCGACCTCGCCGCCTACGAGGCCTTCCTGCGCGAGATCGGCTACATTCTGTCGGAAGGGCCGGAGTTTGCCGTCTCGACCGATAATGTCGATCCGGAAATCGCGGTGATCGCCGGACCTCAGCTTGTCGTGCCGGTCATGAACGCACGTTATGCCTTGAACGCTGCCAATGCCCGCTGGGGTTCGCTCTACGACGCGCTTTATGGCACCGATGCCATTTCGGAAGATGAGGGCGCGGAAAAGGGCAAAGGTTACAATCCGGTCCGTGGTGCAAAAGTCATCGCCTGGGTGCGTGATTTTCTCGATCAGTCCGCGCCATTGTCGGGTGCACGCTGGAGTGATGTGGCTTCCTTCAAGATCGAGTCAGCAGCCCTGTTCGTGACACTGACAAATGGGCATTTGACGGGCCTGTCGGATCCGTCGCAGTTTGCCGGTTATCTTGGCGAAGCCGCAGCACCGAAGCAGATCCTTCTGAAAAAGAACAACCTGCATATCGAAATCCTGATCGATGCGACCACCGCAATCGGCAAAGACGATGCCGCGCATATTTCCGACGTCTGGGCGGAATCGGCCATCACCACGATCATGGATTGCGAAGATTCCATCGCGGCCGTCGATGCGGAAGACAAGGTCGTCGTTTATCGCAACTGGCTTGGCCTGATGAAGGGAGACCTGACGGAAGAGGTTGCGAAGGGTGGCAAAAGCTTTACCCGCAAGCTCAATCCCGATCTGGAATACACCGCGCCGGATGGCTCGCGTTTCGAACTGAAATGCCGCTCATTGATGCTGGTGCGTAATGTCGGTCACTTGATGACCAATCCGGCGATCCTCGACCGTGACGGCAACGAGGTCCCGGAAGGTATCATGGATGCGATGGTGACCGCGCTGATCGCCATGCACGATATCGGCCCGAATGGCCGCCGCAAAAACTCCGCCGCCGGCTCCATGTATGTGGTGAAGCCAAAAATGCACGGCCCGGAAGAGGTCGCATTCGCAGCCGAAATTTTCACGCGCGTGGAAGACGTGCTCGGCCTGGCGAAAAACACCATCAAGATGGGCATCATGGATGAGGAACGTCGCACCACGGTGAATCTCAAGGAAGCGATCCGGGCGGCAAAGGAACGTGTCGTCTTCATCAATACCGGCTTCCTCGATCGCACCGGCGACGAAATCCATACTTCGATGGAAGCTGGCCCGATGATCCGCAAGGGCGATATGAAACAGGCGTCGTGGATCGCGGCTTATGAAAACTGGAATGTCGATATCGGTCTGGAATGCGGTCTTTCCGGCCATGCGCAGATCGGCAAGGGCATGTGGGCCATGCCGGACCTGATGGCGGCGATGCTGGAGCAGAAGATCGCTCACCCCAAGGCCGGCGCCAACACCGCCTGGGTGCCATCGCCGACGGCTGCCACGCTGCATGCGACCCACTATCACAAGGTCGATGTCGCAGCTGTTCAGAAAAGCCTGAAAAGCCGCGCTCGTGCAAAACTGTCGGATATTCTCTCCGTGCCTGTCGCGCCACGCCCGAACTGGACGCCGGAAGAAATCCAGCGCGAACTGGACAACAATGCACAAGGCATTCTCGGTTATGTCGTGCGCTGGATCGATCAGGGTGTCGGCTGCTCGAAGGTGCCCGACATCAACAATATCGGCCTGATGGAAGACCGTGCGACATTGCGCATCTCCGCCCAGCACATGGCAAACTGGCTGCACCACAAGGTCGTCGCGCAAGATCAGGTCGTCGAGACGATGAAGCGTATGGCGAAGGTGGTGGACGGCCAGAATGAAGCCGATCCGCTCTACACGCCGATGGCGGTCAATCTTGAAGGTTCGATTGCCTTTCAGGCGGCACTCGATCTGGTGTTGAAGGGGCGTGAACAGCCAAACGGTTATACCGAGCCGGTGCTGCATCGCAGGCGTCTGGAACTGAAGGCGAAAGCCTGATGTGACGCCCTCTTTATGTATCGGCCCCGGCAGAAAAACGCTGCCGGGGCCGATTTCGTTTCAGCGCACCGGAACGTTGTCCAGCGCAAGGTTGATCTCGAGCACGTTGACGATCTTGTCGGCTGTAAACACGCCGCCGGGTGCGAAGGCTTTTTCGCCGATGAGCTTTTCGAGTTGTTGTGCGGGCATATTGCGGGCCTGAGCTATACGGGGAACCTGATAAAGTGCTGCGCGCTCGGAGATATGCGGATCTAGCCCGCCACCGGAAGCGGCCGCCAGTTCCGCCGGCAGCGGGTTTTCCGGTGTCGCGCCGTAAGCTGTCACCGTCGCGGCAGCGCGTTCGGTGAGGTCGGTACTGGTCGGCGATTTGTTGGAGCCACCGGCGCCTGCACCATTGTAATCGACGGCGGACGGTCGCGGCCAGAAATATTGCGGGCTTGTGAAGGCCTGCGCCACCTGGCGGCTGCCGATCACGGTGCCGTCCTGCCGGGTGATGATCGAGGCCTCTGCCGTGTCGGGAGTGATTGCCTGACCGACGGCCCATACGGCTGCGGAATAACCACCAACGCAGATCGCCATCGTGGCAACGGTGATGCGCAGGCTTGAGATGAGGGTTTCCATTCTTGGCTCCTCCTACTTCATGAAGGTGACGTGTTCGGCGATCGGGCCGAGCGTTGCAGCGGGGAAGAAGGTCAGCGCGCCGACGATGATGACTGTCGCGGTCAGCATGCCTGCAAACGTTCCGTCCTCGACCGAGAGCGTGCCGGCGGATTCCGTCGCGCGGCGTTTGGCCGAAAGGGAACCGACGATGGCAAGCGGCAGGATGATCGGGATGAAACGGGCAAACAGCATGACCAAACCAGTCGCGATGTTCCATGCCACGGTATTGTCGCCCAGCCCTTCGAAGCCAGAGCCGTTATTGGCGGCTGACGACGAGAATTCATAGAGGATTTCGCTGAAACCGTGGGGGCCGATATTGTTAAGCGTGGCCGCGCCCCATGGTGTGACGGCAAAGATCGCCGTGCCGACCAGAATGAAGAAGCCGTGGGACAGAAGCCCCATCATGGCGAACTTCACTTCCTTGGCCTCGACGCGCCAGCCGAGATATTCCGGTGTGCGGCCGATCATCATGCCAGCGATAAAGACGCCGACGATGATATACATGAACATGTTGACCATGCCGACGCCGACGCCGCCAAAATCCTCGTTCAGCCACATGCCGATCATCGGCATCATGCCCGTCAGCGGGTTGAGGCTGTCATGCATGGCATTGACCGAGCCATTGCTGGTCGATGTCGTTACCACCGCCCAGAGCGGACCGGCGGATGCACCGAAACGCAGCTCCTTGCCTTCGAGATTGCCGACATCCTGAGTGATCGGCAGACCGGTAAAGGCCTGCGTCGGAACGGATTCGAAAGTGATGGCGCCGGCGATGCGTGCGCCCATGAGGATCAGCATCACGGTGAAAAGCACGGCGGCATGTTTCATGCGGCCGATGATACGACCGAACATCCACACGCAGGCCATCGGGATGATGATGATCGATACCGTCTGGACGACATTCGACCAGAAGGTCGGGTTTTCGAGCGGATGCGTGCTGTTCGGGCCAAAAAAGCCGCCGCCATTGGTGCCGAGCTGCTTGATGGAGACGAAGGCTGCGACGGGGCCACGGGCGATGGTCTGCTGAACGCCTTCGAGCGTCGTGGCAATCACGGAGCCGTTGAAGGTCATCGGCACGCCGGTGGTCAGCAGAAGAATGGCGACGATGAAGGCGGCCGGCAGCAGCACGAGAAAGGTCGCACGCTGCACATCGACGAAGAAATTACCAAGTTTGCGACCGGCAAGACCGCGTGCCAGTGCCGCCAGAGCTGCAAGGCCGACAGCGGCCGAAACGAACTGCAACCACATCAGCGCCGCAAGCTGCGAGAAATAGCTCATCACCACTTCGCCGGAATAATGCTGAAGGTTCGTATTCGCCACGAAGGATGCCGTGGTGTTGAAGTTCAGACTGCCTTCGATGGCACCCTTGGCATCCGGGTTGAGCGGCAGATATTGCTGCAAGGCGAGGATCGCGAAGCAGACGACGAACAGCACGGTGTTGAAGCCGAGCAACGAAACGACATAGCGTTTCCAGTCCTGCTCCGGGCGGGTGAGCGAACCGCCGATGTTCTGAAAGAGCCTGGTAAAGCCGTTCGGATTGCCCTGTCCGTTCGCTGGGTCCATGGCCCAGTGCATATAGCGGCCAAGCGGCCAGGAAAGCAGCGCGGTGCCGCCCAGTATGAAGAATACGAAGAGAATTGCCTGTGTCATTGTGATGTCTCCGGCTTCATGCGCGATCGAGCGCGGAAGCGAGGGCAAACAGTAGTCCGAAGACGACCAGCCCGAGGATGAGGTAAAGAATGGTCATGGTCTGTCTCCGATCAGGCGAGGTTGAGGGCTGCAACGGCCATGTCGATCAGCTTGATGCCGATGAAGGGCACGACGAGACCACCGAGGCCGTAGATCAGCAGGTTGCGCCGCAGAAGCGGGCCTGCACCGATGGCCTTGTAAGCGACGCCGCGCAGCGCGAGCGGGATGAGCGCAACGATGATCAACGCATTGAAGATGATCGCAGACAGGATTGCGCTTTGCGGTGAGGAAAGCCCCATGATGTTGAGTGCATCGAGACCGGGATAAAGCGTTACGAACATGGCCGGGATAATGGCGAAATATTTGGCCACATCGTTGGCGATCGAAAACGTCGTCAGCGAACCGCGGGTCATCAGCAACTGTTTGCCGATCTCGACGATCTCGATGAGTTTGGTCGGATCGCTGTCGAGATCGACCATGTTGCCGGCTTCGCGGGCGGCGACCGTGCCGGTGTTCATGGCGACGCCGACATCGGCCTGCGCCAGTGCCGGCGCATCATTGGTGCCGTCGCCGCACATGGCGACCAGTTTGCCCTTGGCCTGTTCGTCGCGGATCAGCTGCAACTTGTTTTCAGGTGTCGCTTGGGCAAGGAAATCGTCGACGCCGGCTTCGGCAGCGATGGCGGCCGCCGTCATCGGGTTGTCGCCGGTGATCATCACGGTGC
>Ga0075364_10000017_pt1 | contig 57005 bp, 45 predicted proteins | sample EndMetdeltDD1764_FD_71517 | JGI IMG/M metagenome (GOLD analysis project Ga0075364, IMG submission 71517) | Populus endosphere microbial communities from Tennessee, USA - Endosphere MetaG P. deltoides DD176-4 | ecosystem: Host-associated > Plants > Roots > Endosphere | place: USA: Tennessee... | reverse complement strand
GCCATGTCGATCACTCCGTAGCCCCCGCTGAAAACACGCAGGGCAAGGTTCAAACATGGGTCAATTCTCGATGGAAATATCCTGTGCTACCGGGTCAGTTCTCAGTGGCAATCAACAGTCTACAGTTCAGAAGCGCACGCTCAACTGAGCGCCCACTGAATGATTGGGATCTCCACCGCCATCAACACTGGTGCGATAATCGAGAAGGAGGCTCCAGTCGCTTTCAAACTGGAATTCCAGTGACAGACCCAGCGTCGCATAGTCCCGTCTTTTTGCCAGAACCTCAATCTCATAGAGGAATGTCCCGAGATCGGAATATCCCATGCGAACGCGCGAAGCGCCTTCGAAATCGTGGACATATTCGGCGCGAATACCCGGTTTGAGGACGCCCCACTCCATTTCGAAGGACTTGTTGGCCCGAATACCTAGAATGCCGGAGAATGTATCGGTGGTCTGGTCTCCATAGGCGAGGCTGTAGATGCCGCCGCCCGTTTCGGAAAAACTGTCGAGCCAGGATCGTGAGAACTCCAGCCGGCCGTAAGGGGAGACCAACCAGGTCTCCTCGCGAATCTCATAGGCCGCAGTCACGGAACCGAAGGCCTGAGTGCCGCTTCGGTCACCCGTTGCGAAATCACCACTCGCCGTTACAAATCGCTTGGAAGCGAAGTTCAACGTGCTGCCGCCAACAAGGCCGTCCAGGAAAAAATTGTCAAACGGCTCGAAGCTGACATACACAGCCGCGCTAAAGGCGTTCGCCGTGCTTTCAGTACCATTGTCGCCGATGTCGGAACGATCACGACCATAGCCAATTCCCAAACCGGCAATGAAACGTTTTGAAAAACGGTAATCGAAGCCACCACTGACACCGATAGTCGTATGGTCGATATCGACGCCGCCATCATCGCGATCGCCAAAATTGACGAACCCGCTGGACCAGAATGCGAGGCGGCTGAACTCGGCGTCATCCCGTACATTCTCGCTGCGGCTGCCGGCCGCACTCGAAACAGGACCGGCTCCATCGGTACCGTAACCATACCTTCCCTCATCCGCTTCGTCACCTGCGCGGGCGATTCCTGCGTTTTCAGTTTCTGCCTGCCGCTCAAGCAAGCGTTCGGATGGCGTGCGTGCCCGGTCTGTCGGCAAGCCCAGTCGGACATCCATACTGCTGGAGCGACGCTCCCGCTCGTTATGCAGCCGCTCCAACCTGCCGTGGAAATTGCGGATCTGGGTGCGTGCAAAACGGTTTGCCGTGCTTGTTTGCGTATTGATCAGGCCGATTACCTCCGGGTCGAGAGAGGGATCGGGGCGAACGATCGCCGTGTAACTGAATGCCGCAGGAAGGCTGGCAGTTCCGAGCGGAGTAATCACCTCGACATCCACAGCCCCAACGGCATGCGGGGGCGTCACGGCCGTCATCTGGGTCACACTCACCAGCGTCACGGCGGATGCGGCGATGCCTCCGAAGGTGACAGAAGATGCGCCCGTCAGATTTGTCCCGGTGATCGTTACGGCGGTGCCGCCTGCGGTGGGACCTGCACTCGGAGAAATGCCCGTCAATGTCGGCAGAAGAACGGCATAGGTGAAAGCCGACCCCACAGTTATGACACCTCCAGGTGTTGTAACGCCTACGTCTACCGGTCCGGCAGCATGAGCCGGCGTTATTGCAGTGATTTGTGTATCGCCAGTCACCGTGAGGCCGGTTGCTGCAACTCCCCCGAAGGTCACGCTGCTCGTGCCGGTAAAACCCGTACCGATAATGGTAACGCTCGTCCCGCCCAATGTCGTTCCGGTATTGGGATTAATGGCGGATATGGAGGGTGCCGGTGCAATGAAGGTATAGCCCGAGTTGAGAGTTCCTGTACCGCCTGCGGTGGCGACATCGACATTGACCGTTCCAGGAAGGCGCGAAGGCGTAACCGCGGTAATTTGCGTATCGCTTAAAACCGAATAACTGGCTGCAGCCATCCCGCCGAAAGTAACAGATGTCGCCGCGGTAAATCCGGAGCCGTCTATGGTGACACTCGTTGCGCCGGCGGTCGTACCACTATTGGGCGTTATCGACGTCGTCAGCGGTACCGGAGCCAGGTATGTGTAGACCGATGGGACAGACGCCGTTCCGCCTGCTGTCGTCAGTGCAACACCGACCAGGTCTGCCGCGCGCGCGCCGGTCACCGCCGTAACCTGCGTGTCGCTGACAACATTCACCGCTGTTGCGGCGACGCCACCGATGGCCACGGAGGTTGTACCGATCATGCCGGAGCCGATGATGGTGATCGTCGTTCCACCAGCTGTCAGCCCTGAATTCGGCGACACTGATGTGATGGACGGAACGGGAGCGACATAGGTATAGCCAGCCGGAAGAAACCCGGTTCCACTGCCCGTTGTGACGGCAAGCGCAACAGGGCCGGCAATATGAGGCGGCGTGGCTGCGGTGATTTGCGTGTCGCTGACAATAACAACGCTCGTTGCCGCATCAGTTCCAAACATCACGGCCGTCGCACCGGTGAAATAAGAGCCGGTAATTGTAACGCCGGTTCCACCTACCGTTCCCCCTGTGCCTGGGGAAACGCCGGAAACAACAGGTGGCGGCGCCACAAAGGTGAAGCCTAAAGGCAGCTGTATCGTTCCCCCCGCCGTGGACACGCTCACATCGACCGGACCCACAACATGCGACGGCGTTACGGCGGTGATCCGCGTATCGCTGACCACAGTGTAACTGTCTGCCGCCGTTAAACCGAAAGCCACTGCGGTTGCCGCGGTGAAGCCGGCCCCTTTAATGTCGACACTGGTTCCACCGGCAATCGGTCCGTTGCTGGGCGATATCGATGTGATGGAGGGGACTGGCGCGATATAAATAAATGCCGACCCGAGCGAGCCTGTTCCGCCGGCAGTGGTGACCGCGACGCTTACGGGTCCTGCTGCATGTGCCGGCGTCTGCATCGTAATCTGCGTATCGCTGACAACCGTCACAGGCGCCACGACGATTCCGCCGAAGATGACGGATGTCGCGCCGATGAAGCCACTTCCGGCAATATCGACGCTCTCACCGCCAGCAGTGAGGCCTGAACCGGGAGAAACCCCGGAAACTGCCGGCAAGGGGGCAATATATTCGTAAGTAGCCCCCCACGTGCCTGTGCCGCCTGCGGTCGTCACGGAAACGTTTACAGGGCCGGCGATGTGGGAAGGCGTGAACGCCGTGATCTGTGTGTCATTGACAATCACCACGCCATTCGCCGCAGCACCACCGAAAGTGACAGAGGTTGCGCCGATAAAACCGGACCCGGTAATCGTCACGCTCGCTCCACCAGCCGTGGGGCCCGAACTGGAAGATAAATTCGAAACAACCGGCAATGGCGCCACATAGGTAAATCCGGCAGGCAGCGACCCGGTTCCCCCCGCCGTCGTTACCGCGACGCTTACGGCTCCCGCCACATGTGAAGGCGTTACCGCAGTGATCTGCGTATCGCTGACAACGGTGTAACTATCAGCCGCCGTGCCTCCGAAGGTAACTGCCGTTGCCGCAGCAAATTCGGTACCTGTGATTGTGACATTGGTGCTACCCGCCGTTCCGCCCGAATTCGCGGACACGTCGGAAACGTTCGGAACGGGCGCTACATATATGTACGCCCCAGGGAGAGAAAAACTGCCGTGCGGCGTTGTGACTTCGACTGAAACGGCTCCGGCCGCATGCAAAGGTGTCAACACCGTAATCAGGCTATCACTAACCACATTCACTCCGGTCGCCGCCAGACCACCGAATGTCACCTGGGACACATCTGCCAGATTGCCGCCGTTGATTGTCACACTCGTGCCACCGGCGGTTAACCCGCTATTGGGTGATACGGACGACACATTTGGAGGAGGCACAACATAGGTAAAACCGTCATTTACGGTGATGGAGCCGTAAGGCGTTGTTACAACGACATCCACTTCACCACCCGTACTGCGCGGTGGCGCTGTGACCGTGATCGACGTATCGTTCGAGACAGAAAATGAGGTTCCGCTCACGCCGTCAAATGTCACACCGGTCGCGCCGAGAAAGCTGTTACCGGTTATGGCCACGTTTGTTCCTACAGACGTGAAGCCTGTATTCGGCTGTATCTGCGACACGGTTGGCGGTAATCGGTAAGTGAAGGAGGCCGGAGGGTTTGTCGTCCCTCCTGGATTGGTCACTGTAACAGCGACACTGCCCGCCGCGTGCGGGGGGGTGATCACAGTCAGTGTCGTGTCGTTTAAGACCGTCGGCACTTGCGAAGCGCCGCCAATGCTGGCGCTCGTCGCATCTGTGAAACCCGTTCCGGTAATTGTCAGGAGCGTATTACCAGCGACAGGCCCCTGGGATGGGCTAAGGCCCGTGATCGTGGGAGGGGCCTGCACGCAGGTTAAGGTGACTGTCAATGAGCCGCGAACCGTCTGACCAGCACGGTTGTTATGCACGTAATACGCCACAGACAAATTATCGTATCCATCAGCGGCTGCGAACAGACCGCTTCCAGAAAACGAAAACTCTCCGTCATCGTTGCTGCCGTCCCCAAAGGACTCCTCGGCTGTACCGATAATTATTCCGACAAGACCTGCACTTGCAGCATTCGTGGAATATACACTGAAGGTTAGCTTTTCGCCGGCCGCAAAGTTCGGCACGGCGTATTCACTATCTGCAATGGTTCCCAAAGGCGGATTGATTGTGTTGCCGGAGGCCCAGACGCTGCTATTCACCGTGTTACAGGCATTCGAGGATGCTGCGACTGCGACATCACCCAGCACCACGGCAAAAATGAGCCAAGAAACAAGCAAGACAAATGCTGCCTCCGCAATACGGGATCCAAGAATGCTTATCTTGCAGAAACACGACGTTTCCATCCTTCCCATGAAGCATGTTTGCATCGAGCAGCCCCCATCCACCCGATCCCTGCAGGTAAGCGCGAAACGCTCGCAGAAACTCAACCGGTGGTTAAGACTATTACCAAACAGTTACGTGATTGTCTGTCGCATTTTCACGCCTGGGTTGCTTATACTTTTGGTGTTGCACTAACGCTTCACTACCATAGGAGGTAATTGCATATTACTGCAGCCGGCAGCCTCGACGTCGCAGGTCATCAAATACGGTATGAATTCCTGTCATTTCGGGGACTTTCATTCCCAGTCTCATCTAGAACCATAACTGCGAGCCTCTTAAAGCCTGCTCCGTCTATCGCTCTGCCTCATGCTTTCGGGAGGCACCGACCACGATGGCGCGTGCAGTCGAGCTCGGACCTTGTCAACTCGCAACTCAACCATTGGAGGAAAAATGTCCGAACCTTTCATCGGAACCGTCATGCTATGGGCACCGCCTTTCGCGCCGAGGGGCTGGGCCTTTTGCAAAGGGCAACTTCTACCGATAAATACATATCAGGCCCTGTTCACCCTAATCGGCACATCCTATGGCGGCGACGGCATGTCAACGTTTGCTCTACCGAACCTGCAAGGCCGCGCACCAATCGGCGCAGGGCAGCTTCCCGGTGGCAGCACCTATGAAATAGGCCAAACAGGAGGAACCGAGACAAAAACACTCACCACCACCAACCTTCCGTCACACACACATGCGGCCCAATTCACAGGCACTCAGAGCCTGAGCGTCGACGTTACCATTAAAGCGACATCCGATCCGGCCACCAAGGATGCGCCGGAAGCAGGAATGCAGTTGGGAGACGTGTCCCCGAGTTCCGTGAAGGTCTATGCACCGGCAGGCGCCAAGGACAAGGAAATCGATCTTGCAGGCGGAACCGGAACGGTCACCGGCAGCATCGGCGGTACCGTGACGGTTTTGCCTGCGGGCTCAAGCGAATCTTTTTCGATCGCCTCACCTTACCAGACGCTCAACTACGTCATCGCGCTGCAGGGTATATACCCGACAAGAGAATGAGCCATGAGAACCATACACGTTCATTGACGCTGCGGCGCGCCACGACATCCGATGAACCATTTCTCTTCGAGTCCTTCACGGCATCTCGCGAACGTGAACTTCTTCTGCTTCCACCCGAACTTCGCGTTCGGTTCGCTCGCCATCAATACGAAATCTTCAACGCTGGATTGCGCGACAACTATCCCGGTGCCGATCATTTCGTTCTGGAGGCGCCTTCACCTATGGGGGACGATCGGCTAGTCGCTTCGGTCGGCAGGCTTGTGTTTATGCAATACGACCACAGGCTCTTGCTGATCGACATTGCAATACTACCTGCCTACCGCAACCGCGGGCTGGGCAGCGCTGCTCTGGAGATGATAATGGACAGCTGCCGCGAGGGCAAAAAGACAATCATAGCATCGGTAACGCCTTACAATCCGGCGCGCCGCCTTTATGCACGACACGGCTTCGTCGAAAAGCATACGGAATCCGGCTATATCGGCATCGAATGGCGACCATAAGCGCCTACCAAGGTTTCACACACGGTCGCTAGAGCACGTCACAGCTAAGACCAAAAGGGGAGGCCGACAACCTCCCCCTCTCACAGTCTAATCACTTCCCGGCCTTGCCAGCCTTTGCCAGCATCGCCGCCTGATCGGCGACAATGGCTGCCGCTTCGGTGCGGAGCACGTCCTTTGCATTCTTGCGTGCGTTCTCAAGCGCCAGATCGGCGCTGAGGCTGCGCTCGCCCGATTGCAGCCCGTCATCTTCCGGCGAAACAGAGCCGTCCGCTTCTTGCCGCGCCTTGAGACGTGCCGTCACGGCTTCCATCTCCTTGCGACGTTGCGCTTCATTGAGCGAAATCGTCGGCTTTTCACGCTGCACCTTCAGTTCTTCAACATCCTCGACAAAACGCTGGAAATCAGCGTCCTTTTTGACGCGAACGTCGTGGCGCTGCTGCAGCTCCGGCACAAGCGCCTCCATATCGCCCAGGGTCTTGTGCTTGGCAGGTTTGATCTGCGTCCATGGCAGTGCGTTGTCGTAGCTTGCTTCGCCGAAGGTTTTCGGATCGGTCAGTCCCGGCAGGCCGATATCCGGCGTTACGCCGCGCAACTGCGTCGTACCGCCATCGATGCGGAAGAACTGCGCGATGGTGAGTTTCAACTCTCCAAGATTTGCGTCCCGGCTTTTCGTCATGCGGTCAAGGTTGACCACCGTCTGAACGCTGCCTTTGCCGAAGCTCGGATCTCCGATGATCACGCCACGGCCGTAATCCTGAATAGCAGCCGCAAAAATCTCGGAGGCAGATGCGGAGCCACGGTTGATCAAAACACCCAGCGGCCCCGTCCAGGCAGGCTTGGAAAGATCGTCGCTATCGACACGGATCTCGCCCTCGGTATTGCGCTGCTGCACGACCGGTCCCTTGCCGACGAAAAGGCCGGTCATTTCGATCGCTTCCGACAGCGAGCCACCGCCGTTATCGCGCAGGTCGATCAGCACGCCATCGACATTTTCCTGCTTCAACTCACCGAGCAGTTTGGCAACATCGCGGCTTGCGCCTCGATAATCCTTGTCGCCCTTCTGGCGGGCGTCGAAATCCTCGTAAAAGGTCGGCAGGGCAATCACGCCGATTTTGCGTGTCGTTCCATTTTCTTCGACAGAAAGAACCTTTTTGGATGCCGCCTGCTTTTCGAGGCTGATCTTCTCGCGCACGAGATTGATAACCCGATGGCTACCGCTTTCGCCGGCATCGACCGGAAGGATATCAAGCCGGACCACGGAGTTTTCCTTGCCGCGGATCAGCTGCACAACTTCATCAAGGCGGTTTCCGACAACCTCCTCGATCGCACCCTCTTCACCCTGTCCGACACCGATAATGCGGTCACCGACAGCGATCTTGCCGGACAATTGTGCCGGACCGCCCGCGACAAGCTCACGGATCGTCGTATAGCCATCACGATCCTGCAGAACTGCACCGATCCCGACCAGCGAGAGCTTCATCGATATATCGAATTCGGCAGAAGCCTTCGCACCGAAATAATCCGTGTGCGGGTCGATGGAGGTCGTGTAAGCGGCCATGAAGGTCTGGAAGGCATCGTCGCTCTTATAGGTATAAACGCGATCCATGATGTTCTGGTAGCGCTTGCCAAGCGTCTTGCGAATTGCCTCATCCGTCTGGCCGGCAATCTTAAGGCGCAGCCAGTCGTTTTTGACGCGTTTGCGCCAAAGCTCCTTGCTTTCATCATCCGAACCAGCCCATGCGGCCTTTTCGCGCTGAACGGAAAACTCTTCCTGGGTCGTGAAGTCAAAATCCTGGTTCAGCAGGCTCTGCGCATAGGTCATGCGATCGACGACGCGCTGCGAATAGGTGCTGAAAATCGAAAACGGGATCGTCAGATCTTCCCCGAGAATGGCATCATCGATCTTTTTGCTGTCGGCCATGAAGCGGTCGATATCGGCTTTCGCGAACAACATCCTGTCCGGGTCCAGCGACTTGATGAACTGGTTCATGATCTTCTCGGACAAGTCATCGTCCAGAGGCACAGGCCGGTAGGCATAACGTGTCAGGAATTGCGCACTCAGATGAGCCGCCTGTGCTTGTGTTTCCACCGGAGCCAACGTCGGAAGCTCTCTCGCCTCAAGCGAAGAGACCGTTGTTGTGAACGAAAGAACGAGGCCGAGAAAACCGTACCCTAAGCGCATTCAGATATGACCCATTTTGCAATGTCGGGATTGCTGCAGGCAACCTAGGTGGAGCAAATATGGTGTTTTGGCAACTGCCGAAGGCATCAAACCTTGTCACTCTATGGAGAGTGGCGGCCCAAAGACACGGCTAACAAGGTTACACCGAAGGATACAGGCCGACATGAAAATGCGGCACCCCGTTTCAAAAGGGCGCCGCATTCAGGTTTTCAGAAGATCAATAATGAACCGAAAGGCTATCGAGCGACTTTGTTTTCGGAGGAGCGAACTTCGTCAGGTCGATCCCTTCAACAGCCGAGCGGTATTCTTCGATATTGGGTGTGCGACCAAGAATTGCCGACAGCACCACGACCGGGGTCGAGGCGAGCAGCGATTCACCCTTCTTTTCCGCCGTATCCTCCACGACGCGGCCCTGGAACAGGCGGGTGGACGTAGCGAGAACGGTATCGCCCTTCTCGGCCTTTTCCTGGTTGCCCATGCAAAGGTTGCAGCCCGGACGCTCGAGATAGAGAATGTTCTCATACTCGGTGCGGTTCGAGGTCTTCGGCTTCAGGTCGTCGAACTCGAAACCGGAATAGCGCTGCAGGATTTCCCAGTCGCCTTCGGCCTTCAGTTCATCGATGATGTTGTAGGTCGGCGCCGCAACAACGAGCGGTGCCTTGAACTCGACCTTGCCTTCGGCCTTTTCGATGTTCTTCAGCATCTGGGCAACGATCTTCATGTCGCCCTTGTGCACCATGCACGAGCCGACAAATCCGAGGTCAACCTTCTTGGTGCCACCGTAGTAGGAAACCGGGCGGATGGTGTCGTGGGTGTAGCGGCGGGAAACGTCGGCATTGTTGACGTCCGGGTCGGCGATCATCGGTTCGTTGATCACGTCCAGGTCCACGACGACTTCGGCAAAATACTTTGCGTTGTCATCAGGCGTCAGCGCCGGCTTTTCGCCGGAGCGGATTTCCGCAATGCGGGCATCCGCCTTATCGATCAGGCCCTGCAGCGTCTGGGCAGCATTGTCCATGCCCTTGTCGATCATGATCTGGATGCGCGACTTGGCGATTTCCAGGCTCTCGATCAGCGTCTCGTCCTGCGAAATGCAGATCGACGCCTTGGCCTTCATTTCGGCGGTCCAGTCGGTGAAGGTGAAGGCCTGGTCGGCCAGCAGCGTGCCGATATGCACTTCGATAATACGGCCCTGGAAAACGTTGTCGCCATGCTGCTTGAGCATCTGCGCCTGGGTGGCATGCACGACGTCACGGAAGTCCATATAGGGCTGCATCGTGCCCTTGAACGTGACCTTGACCGACTGCGGGATCGGCATGGTCGCTTCGCCGGTGGCGAGCGCCAGTGCCACGGTGCCACTGTCCGCACCGAAGGCAACGCCCTTGGACATGCGGGTATGGCTGTCGCCGCCGATGATGATCGCCCAGTCATCAACGGTGATGTCGTTCAGCACCTTGTGAATGACGTCGGTCATCGAGTGATAGACGCCCTTCGGGTCACGCGCCGTTATGACGCCAAAATTGTTCATGAAGGACATCAGCTTCGGGATGTTGGCCTGAGCCTTCTTGTCCCAAACCGATGCCGTGTGGCAGCCCGACTGATATGCGCCATCGACCAGCGGCGAGATGACGGTTGCCGCCATCGCTTCCAGTTCCTGCGCGGTCATCAGGCCGGTCGTATCCTGCGAACCGACGATGTTCACCTTCACGCGAACGTCGGAACCGGCATGCAGAACCTTGCCCGGAGTGACGCCGACGGCGTTGCGGTTGAAGATCTTTTCAACGGCAGTCAGGCCCTGACCTTCGACGGTAAGTTCCTTGTTCGGGGCAAAGACCGGGGTTGCCTCAACACCCAAAGTCTGGGCGGCAAAGGTCTGGAGCTTCTTGCCGAAGACGATGGCGTAAGACGAACCCGCCTTCATGAACTCCATCTTCTGGGGCGTGAAGGAGGAAGCGACATCGACCAGCTCTTCGCCGTTTTCATCGCGCAGCTTCTTGTTCTTGGCGTCGATCTTCAAAACCGTGCCGGTCTCGACCGAGAACTTCTGCTCGAGGATCGGGTTGCCGTCATTGTTGAGGATCGGCTTGCCGTCTTCACCGGTCTTCTTGACCCAGTTTTTCAGGTTGATGCCGATACCGCCGGTCACGTCGACGGTGGTCGCGAAGATCGGTGAGATGCCATTGGTACCGGCGACAACCGGAGCGAAGTTGACGAAGGGAACGTAGGGGCTGGCCTGCTTGCCGGTCCACAGCGCCACGTTGTTGACGCCGGACATACGCGACGAGCCGACGCCCATCGTGCCCTTTTCAGCGATCATCATGACGCGCTTGTCGGGATGCTGCTGTTGCAGCGCAACGATTTCCGCCTGCGCCTCAGGCGTGATCATACACTGGCCGTGCAGCTGGCGGTCAGAACGCGAATGCGCCTGGTTACCCGGCGACAGAAGGTCCGTCGAGATATCGCCTTCGGCGGCGATGAAGGTTACAACCTTGATCTCGTCTTCGACATCAGGAAGCTTCGTGAAGAACTCGGCCTTGGCATAGCTCTCCAGAACGTCCTTGGCGACCGCATGACCCGCCTTGTAGGCGTCGCGCAGACGGAACATGTCGGCATCATAAAGGAAGACCTGAGTCTTCAGGACGTCACCCGCCTGCTTGGCGATCGCAGCGTCACCGCCGAGCGCGATGTCGAGCAGCACTTCGACCGAGGGGCCGCCCTTCATATGCGACAGCAGTTCCAGCGCGAATGTCGGCGTAATTTCCGGCACAATCGCTTCGCCCAGGATGATTTCCTTCAGGAAGGCAGCCTTGACGCCTGCAGCACTCGTGGTACCGGGCAGCGTATTGTAAATGAAGAATTTAAGGGCATCCGGGCGATATTCGCTGCTCGCATCCTTGATCAGAGCGATGATTTCACCGGTGAGCGCGCCGTCATCAATCGGCTTGGGAGCGAGTCCCTGAGTTTTTCTGCTTTCGATCTCAGCCAGGTAATCCAAGTACAGGTTCATTGCAGTCCCAACATCATGAGTTTCATGGTGCTGACACACAGCACCACCGAGCGGCACCAATAAGCGGCCTGGGGCCTTGACGGTCTGGAGTACGTCAACCAGCGTCGTGTGACAAGATACCGCATTCCAGTAAAAAAGTGGTATTTTTTATTCATATTTAGCAGCAGACAGAGCAGCGAAGCCTGCATCGTCCCGTTGGGATTGCGAACGAGTTGATTTCCATCAAGGACATTATCAGCAAGCTGCCCGGCCGGCACTTTTCAGGATGGCGGCCGGGCAAACGGAAACGCAACCGTTTTCGGATTATTCGGTGAACGCTTCTTCGCGTTTGCGACTTATGCTCGGCGCGAGAACAAGCGCCAACACCAGCATGGCAAAAACCAGTAGCGACAGACTGAGCGGGCTGCGCACAAAAATCGTCGGATCTCCCTGACTGATCAGCATCGCACGCCTCAGATTTTCCTCCAGCATCGGGCCCAGAATAAAACCGAGAAGCAGCGGAGCCGGTTCGAAGCGCATCTTGCTCAAGGCAAAACCGATCAGGCTGAATGCGGCCATGACGAAGACATCGAACACGCTGTTGTTGATGCTGTAGGCACCGATGCAGCAGAAACCGATGATAGCCGGAAATAGCAGGTGATACGGCACTGTCAGCATCCGCACCCAGAGCCCGATCAGCGGCAGATTGAGAATGACGAGCATAAGGTTGCCCGACCACATGGAAACGATCATGCCCCAGAACAGGGCGGGTTCATCCGAAATTACGTTCGGACCGGGCGTAATGCCCTGAATGATCATCGCCCCGACCATCAGCGCCATCACCGGATTGCCGGGAATGCCGAGTGTCAGCATGGGAATGAAGGAGGTTTGCGCACCGGCATTATTGGCGCTTTCCGGCGCGGCAACGCCTTCGATCGCGCCTTTGCCGAATTCGGCGCGGTTGGGCGACACGCGCTTTTCCACCGCATAGGAGGCGAAGGACGCCAGCATTGCGCCGCCGCCGGGCAATACGCCGAGAAAGGAACCGAGCGCCGTACCGCGCAGCACCGGCGCGATAATTCGCTTGAAATCCGCCTTTGTCAGCATCAATCCGGTCACCTTTTTGACCCCGACCGATCGTGCATGCTCGGTTTCCAGATTACGCAGAATTTCACAGATACCAAATATGCCCATGCTGACGGCCACGAAATTCAGGCCATCATAGAGTTCAGGAACGTTAAAGACGTAACGTGGCGTGCCGCTTTCAACATCCGTGCCGATTGTTCCGAGCACCAACCCGAACACGATCATCGCAAAAGCCTTGAGCAGCGAGCCGCTGGCAAGCGCCACGGAAGCGACAAGACCGAGAACCATCAGCGAAAAATACTCGGCAGGACCGAATTTCAGCGCCACAGCGGCAAGTGGTGGCGCTGCAATCGCCAGCAGAATGGTTGCGACGGTGCCGGCAAAAAACGAGCCGAGAGCTGCCGTCGCAAGCGCTGCGCCGGCGCGGCCATTGCGCGCCATCTGATATCCGTCAATCGCGGTAACGACGGAAGAGCTTTCACCCGGAAGGTTTATCAGTACAGCTGTGGTGGAGCCGCCATATTGCGCGCCATAAAAGATGCCGGCGAGCATGATGAGCGCTGATTCCGGTGGCAGACCAAAAGTGATCGGCAGCAGCATGGCAATGGTTGCAGTCGGTCCAAGTCCCGGCAGAACACCGATAGCCGTACCGAGAAGGCACCCGATAAAACCGTAAAACAGGTTCATCGGCATGAAGGCGGTCGATGCACCGAGCCACAGGTTAGAAAAGAGATCCATGAACAATCCTATCCGGTTTCGTCGGCTGGCTGACGCAGGTCAGAAAAGGTCGCCGATAACGGGAATCCAGGGGCCGAAAGCTCTTACGGGAAGAGAAAGGAGCTTGGTGAACAACAGCACCGAACAGGTGGCCAGAAACAGGCCCAGCAAGATCGAGTGCCGCCAGTTGGAATAACGACTGGCGCTTGCGACCCCGACGATGAGCAGGAACATGGCGGGCGCCAGCCCCAGTCCGGCAAGCAAAACACCGAAGCCGATCGGCCCAAGGATGACGATGAAATAAACGGCCCAGTTCCAGATTTCGGGCTCACTATCTTCGCCCACGACCATCATTGATTGCACGATGATGAGAAGTCCTATCCCCATCAGCAGAAGGCTCAGCACGGTCGGGAAATAACCCGGCCCCATCTGGAAGGAGTTCCCGACCTGCAATTCTCGGCCGAACCAGATGAACAGAAGGCCGATACAGATCATCGTCACGCCGCCGACAAAGTCGCGGCCGTTTTTTATCTTCAGCATGGCATGATACTCGCGTGTGAAAAATATGCCGGCCGAGTGTACCCGGCCGGCAGACTGCCTCACTGCAGCGGCACGTTGGCGGCCTTGATGACTTCGGCCCATTTCGCCGTTTCCGTATCGATGAAGGCTTTGAACTCCTCGGAGCTATTGCCGACCGGCGTCACGCCCATTGCCTTCAACTTTTCCTGCATCGCGGGTTCAGCGATGATGGCCTGAACTTCCTTGCTGAGCTTCTCGACAATTTCCGGCGGCGTGCCTGGAGGTGCAAAAAGCCCATGCCAGGAGGTTGCCTCAAAGCCCGGAATGATGCTTGCCATGGTGGGCACGTCCGGCAGGAGGCTGGCCTTTTCAAGACTTGTCACGGCAAGCGCCTTGACCGTCCCAGCCTTCACCTGCTGCGCTGCGGTCGGGATGTTATCGAACATCATGTCCACATGGCCTGCGACCACGTCGAGGATCGCCTGGCTACTGCCCTTGTACGGCACATGGGTAATCTTGATGCCCGCCTTTGTGGCAAGAAGTTCGCCCGCAAGGTGGATGGACGTACCAACCCCTGAAGACGCATAGGTATGTTTGCCCGGTTCGGACTTGAGAAACGCAATCAGTTCCTCAACATTGTTGGCCTTGATTTTATCGGGATTGACGACCAGCACGTTAGGCAGGCTGGCGATCAGCGAAATTGGCGCAAACCCCTTTTCCTTGTCGTAGGGCAGGGTCTTGTAGAGCGTCTGGTTGATGGCGTTCGAGCTGACCGTTCCCATGCCGATCGTGTAACCATCGGGCTTGGAGCGTGCGAGATCGCCCAGTCCGATATTACCGCCGGCACCCGGCTTGTTTTCAACGATGAAACGCTGGCCGAGCCGTTTATCCAGCTCCTCGGCGACGAGACGGCCAAATGTATCGGTATTACCGCCAGCCGCGAACGGCACAAGCACGGTTACCGTCTTTGTAGGATAATCCTGCGCCTGACTTGCCTGAAAGCCTGTGGCACAGATCGCAGCCGTAACGGCCGCAAACGTCATAAAACGCTTGAGCTTCATGATTTTTCCTCCTCTTGTCCGGCCTCCTGCCGGTGCTGCCCCCCGCCTTCGGAACCCTCCTCCTGAAGAAATGGAAGCGCTTTCATTGTAACGGCTAAATTCCCTGCTGCAACACCAGAAACAAAATTTTAAACTGAGATAATACAATGCATTATCTCAATAATCCCCACATCTTTTGCCAAACCCCTTGATTACAGAAAAAATGAAAGCGTAAATCATTATGAATGGATTCGTAGCATGCCAGGCCAAGACAAAAACAAGCTCATAACAAATGGCGGACCGACAACGCTTGCCGACATCGCCAAGCTTGCCGGCGTCTCTCCTGTCACGGTATCCCGCGCCATCAATACGCCTGCACTGGTCAAGCCACGGACATTGGATGCCATCGAAAAAGCCATCGCCAGAACGGGCTACGTGCCCAACCTGCTGGCCGGCGGCCTGGCGTCCCGCAAGACGAGATTGATCGCCGCAATCGTGCCATCCGTCGCCAGCACGATCTTCGCCGAAACCATAGAAGGGCTCAATGCAGAACTCGTTTCTGCCGGGTACCAACTTCTGCTCGGTCTTTCCGGCTATGATCAGGGTCGGGAACTGGAACTGACCAGAGCCATTCTGGCACGGCGCCCGGACGGTATCATTCTCACCGGCATTACCCACCTCAAGCAGACACGCGCCATGCTGACCGGTGCCGGCCTGCCAATCGTGGAAATTTGGGACTCGACTCCCTCACCGCTCGATACGGCTGTCGGCTTCTCGCATGCAGCGGTTGGAGCGCTCGTTGCCCAGCATTTGCTGATACGAGGATATGATCGTTATGCGCAGATCGGCGCCAACGACCCACGCGCCGTCCAACGCCGAGACGGCTTCGTGCAGCGGCTGAAAGGGATTGCAAACGTAGACTTACCCGAACTGGAGATGAACTCGCCTTCCACATTCCGGGATGGCAGACTGGCCATGGCTCAACTTCTGGATCGTGGCGGCGGCACACTTGGCGTTTTCTGTTCGTCGGACGTCGTTGCCCATGGCGCATTGGCCGAAGCGCATGCCCGCGGCTGTAAAATGCCGGAGGAACTTGCGATTGTCGGCTTTGGAGATTTCGACTTCGCGCCCTACACGCACCCGCCGCTCACCACGGTTCGGATCGACCGGCGCGATATCGGCACCAAAGCGGCTCAGTCTATCCTCAGGAAAATCGAGGGCGACGAGAATGTGGAAGCAATGATCAACATCGACTTCCACATTGTAGCGCGCGGAACGGCCTGAATATCAGGGCCGCCTGCCGAATTCCGATGTGGTGCGCGTCCAGTGCGCTGCCTGCTCTGACAGCGTGATCCCCAGCCCCGGACGACTTGGCACCAGCATCCTGCCGTCCTTGATCTCAAGGCGTTCGTTGAACAGTGGGTCGAGCCAGTCAAAATGTTCTACCCAGGCTTCGAGCTCGTAGGCTGCGGCCAGATGCAGATGAATTTCCATCGCGAAATGCGGTGCAAGCTGCAATTTCTTCGCCTCCGCCAGCGCACAGATTTTCAGGAACTGCGTAATGCCGCCAACGCGCGGCGCATCCGGCTGAATGAAATCGACGGAATTGTTCTGAATGAGCGAGATATGCTCCAACACGCTCGCCAACATTTCGCCGGTTGCGATGGGTGTGTCGAGATGCGCGGCTAAAGCTGCATGGCCCTCGACGTCGTATGCATCAAGCGGCTCTTCGATCCAGGTGAGATTGTAGGGCTCCATCAACCGGCCAAACCGCATGGCGCTCGGGCGATCCCATTGCTGGTTGGCGTCGACCATCATTGCCGCCCGGCCGCCGATGCGCTCGTGGACGGCGGCGACACGTTTCAGGTCGGCATTCATGTCTGGCTGGCCAACCTTGATCTTGATGCCGCCGATACCGGCTGCGATCGACTGCTCGACATTGTCGAGAACTTCCTCAATCGGCGAGGACAGGAAGCCGCCGGAAGTGTTGTAGCAACGGACACTATCACGATGCGCGCCGAGCAATTTTGCGAGCGGCAAGCCGGCGCGCTTTGCTTTCAGATCCCAGAGCGCGACATCGAAGGCCGCTATAGCCTGAACGGCGAGACCGCTGCGGCCGACGGAAGCGCCCGCCCAGCAGAGCTTGTTCCACAACTTGCCAATATCGTTCGGATCCTCGCCGATCAACACATGGGCGATTTCTTTGGCGTGTTCGTATTGTCCCGGCCCGCCAGCGCGCTTGGAATAACTGAAACCAATGCCGCTATGGCCATTTTTCGTTTCGATCTCGGCGAAAAGAAACGCCACTTCGGTCAGCGGCTTCTGGCGTCCGGTCAGAACCTTGGCATCGCTGATCGGTGTCTTGAGAGGCAGGAAGATCGAGGATAGCTTGATCCATGCAATGCTGTCGGGGCCTGTCGCCTTTGCACGATCAGCCGCACTCATCGATTGCGTATCCATCATCTCTTCCCTTTCGGTTCGGTCCGCCCTGAGCCGTGTCCTCTCTTGACTGATAACGCCGCGATCAATTTAAGTCCAAGTCTAGTATTATCGGATATCAATACAGGATTTGAATAAATGCTGGACATGGGGCAAGTCCGATCTTTCGTCGTTCTGGCATCCGAACTGAATTTCAGCCGGGCGGCCAGACGGCTGAATATCACGCAGCCGCCGCTCAGCCGCCAGATCAAGCTTCTGGAACAGGAACTCGATGTTACGCTTTTCGAGCGAACCAGCCGGCGAGTGGTGCTGACAACGGCAGGCATGACGTTTCTGGTCGAAGCGCAAAAGCTGCTGGAACAGAGCAACACTGCCATAACTGCCACACGGCGCGCAGCACGTGGCAGCGCCGGATCGATAAAGATCGGCTTTGTCGGTGCGGCGACCTACAGCTTCCTGCCTCGTTTCATAAGTCTGGCGCGCACCACGGCCCCACAGATCGAACTTGAACTGGTGCAGATGGAAACATCCGAACAGCTGCAATCCATCAATGCAGGCGATATCGATCTTGGTCTGTCACGCCCACTCAGCGGCACGCATCACCTTGAGCATATCTGTGTCGCCCGTGAACCGATGATGCTGGCTCTACCTGCCGGACATCCGTTGGCGATAACGCGCTATCCGACGCTGGATGCGCTGAATGGAGAGCCTTTCATCACGTTTTCGCCTGCCGCCCGCTACCTGCATGACACCCTGAACGCGTTGATGTCCAAACATGGCGTATCGCCACGCATCGTTCAGAGCATGACACACTCTCAGGCGATCCTCTCACTGGTCAGCGCCGGAATTGGCCTCGCAATCGTACCGGCCGGCACCCAGAATGCCTGTTTCGACAATGTCGTCTTTCGCCCGCTGGACTTGCGGCCTCAATGCATCGCCGAACTGCACGCCATATGGAGCGCCGACAACCACAACCCGCTTCTACATGACATCCGCACCATTGCGGCACGCTCATCGGAAGCCCATGACTGACGCGAAAGACTACCGGATGCGTTCGCCCGTTGCAGTGAACACAAAACATCGCGATTTGGGGAAATCGAGTGCAAGCCTGTCGCCATTCACCACCTGAATGTCACCCCTATACTCGACAGTCATGATCTGTCCGTTCGAGAGGCGGCAGTAGATGTAGCAGGTGCCGCCCAGATATTCACTGAACTCGACAATGACGGGCACACCCGACGTTCCTGCATCGATGATTTCGATATGTTCCGGCCGGATACCGAATGTCACCGCCGCACCATCATCCGGCGTCATCTGCAAATCCGGCGCGGCCAAGAACACATCATCGAAACCGACGCCCCCATTTTTCCAAAAACCTTCGATCAGGTTCATGCGCGGCGAGCCGATAAAGCCGGCAACGAATGTATTCGATGGGTCTTCGTAAACCTGCCGCGGCGTGCCGACCTGCTCGATCAACCCGTCGCGCAGAATCACGATACGATTGGCGAGCGTCATCGCCTCCGTCTGGTCATGGGTCACGTAGATCATCGTGTTTCCCAACTCCCGCTGCAGCCGGGCAATCTCAATGCGCATCGAAACCCGCAATTCCGCATCGAGATTGGAAAGTGGTTCATCGAACAGAAAAACATCCGGTTTGCGGACAATCGCCCGCCCGATGGCAACACGCTGGCGCTGGCCACCGGAAAGCTGCCCCGGCTTGCGGTCGAGCAGGTGATCGATCCGCAGGATTGAAGAAGCCTGCGCCACGCGCGTTTCTATCTCCTGCCTGTCCGTACGAGACATTTTCAGGCCGAAAGCCAGATTTTCGCACACGCTCATATGTGGATAAAGCGCATAGGACTGGAAGACCATGGCAATGCCCCGGTCGGACGGATCGAGATCCGTCACGTCACGGCCCTTGATATGGATTTCCCCTTCGGTCACCTCCTCCAGCCCCGCAATCATCCGCAGCAAAGTGGATTTTCCGCAGCCCGACGGCCCCACAAAAACAACAAACTCGCCCTCGTTGATAGTGAGATTGATGCCGTGAATGACTTCGAGGCTGCCGAAACTCTCACGCAGGTCTTTGAGGGTCACACTGGCCGGTTTTGCATCTGTCGTCATGCCTCAAATCCTATTTGTCAGCCTGCATCCAGACGAGCATGCTGCCCGGGCCGCGATTATCCCAAAGGTGATAAGGTACAAGGCGCGCTGTCGCCTGTTTACGACCCGCCGGCGTCGTGCGGTAAAGCGCATGCTCCCACCCGGAGGTATCTTCGCGCTCGACCGGCAGGTCGACGGCAACCGCCCCGTTCAGGTCCGTCAGGACCTCCGTCCTTGCCTGCGGCAGAACGGCGGGAACGACGATCGCATTGAGATCGCCGCCATTGTCGGTTTCCTCGACGCAATAGACCAGCGGGCCACGCATCAATGCTACCCGTCCGGCATCCTGACGCACACGCGGATTGGCATATTGCGGGCGCAGCTCAAGCGGCAGTAACAGTTCCACCCGGTCGCCATCCCGCCATTCGCGTTCGATGGCCGCATAACCGTCCGTCATAACGGTCGCGAGATCGACAGTCTGGCCATTGACGCTGAGTGTCGCATGCCTTTCCGCCCATTCGGGAATGCGCAGCGACAGAGTGAACCGGGCCGATGCCGCAAGCTTTGCAGAAAAAGCGATGGCGCCTTCCCATGGGTAATTCGTTTCCTGCTGCAGTGTGACCTGCGTACCATCCGCCAGTTCGGTTCGGAGGGTGCTTTCGCCATAGAGGTGTACGGCAATTTCGTCATCGGCCACCGCATACATGTAGGAACCGATAGAGGTGACGAGGCGTGCGATATTCGGTGGGCAGCAAGGGCAGTGATGCCATTTCCAGCGATGATGTTTACCGGTGCTTTCCAGCGGATTGTCGTAGAAGAAGGTTTTGCCGTCGATCGACAGCCCCGGCAGCGCGCCATTATAGAGCGCCTGCTCCATCACATCCGCGTAACGCCGGTCAGCACCGCGCCCCAGCATGCGGTTGGCCCAGAAAACAAGGCCGACAGAAGCGCATGTCTCAGCGTAAGCGGTGTCGTTCGGCAGGTCGTAGTAGTCGGTAAACCCCTCGTTGGATGCTGCCGGCCCGATACCGCCGGTAACATACATCTGCTTGGTGACCACATCATCCCACAGCCCTTCGAGCGCATTCGTCAGGCTGTCATCCTTGTATTCGGTGGCGATGTCGGCCATGCCCGAATAGAGATACATGGCGCGCACCGCGTGGCCCACGACCTTTTCCTGCTCGCGTACCGGCTTATGCGCCTGACCGTATTCATAGGTCTTCTGGATGAAATCCTTGGGGTCTCGCCCGTCGCGTTTGGCTTCATCGGTAAAGAAATGCGGCTCGGTGCCGCGTTCATCGATGAAGAATTTCGACAGGTCGAGGTATTTCTGGTTTCCGGTGACGCGGGCAAGTTTCACCAATGCCAACTCCACCTCTTCATGGCCGCAATAACCCGGCATCTGACCCTCGCCATGCCCAAAAACGGTGATCATGTAATCGGCATAACGGCACATGATATCGAGGAGCTTGCGTTTTCCGGTCGCCTGAAAATACGCGACAGCCGCTTCCATCAAATGTCCGGCGCAATAAAGTTCGTGGTGGTCACGAAGGTTGGTCCAGCGACGTTCCGGCTGAACACGCTGGAACCAGGCATTCAGATAACCATCCTTATCCTGCAGTTTTTCGTAGAGATCGATGATGGCATCCGCCCGTGCCTCGAGCGCGGCATTCGGCTTGCGATAAAGCGAATAGGCAATGGTCTCGATGGACTTGCCGAGATCGCTGTCCCAGAACATCTGCGTGCTGCCGCCCCAATCGAGGATAGGGATGACGATGCCGGGGCTTGGCTGGCTGACGTCGATGGCCTGCAGCATGCCGGCCTCGACGCAACGATCCAGCAGGGTTTCGGCGGTGCTGTCGCAAACGGCGTCCTGCCATTTGCCCCAGAAACCGCCGACCTCGACATTGGGAACAGCGACGGGGCGAAACTGACGGTCTTTACGGGTCTTGGTCATAAGCTCACTCTTACCCTTTGATCTGTCACTTGACGGCGCCGGCCATAAGCCCGCGCATGTAGTAGCGTTGCAAAAGAAGGAAGACGAAAAGGCAGGGCACGACCATTACCGTCACGCCGGCCTGAACCGCTCCCCAGTTGATTGCCCCGAGCCTCCCGGCACGCACCGCCGTCATCAGCACCGGCAGCGTGTAATTCTCATTGCTGGACAGCAGCACGAGCGCGGCGAGGAATTCGTTCCAGGCGTTGAGAAAGGCGAAGATAGAAACGGTAGCGACGCCTGGCATCACCAGAGGCAACAGCACACGCACCAGAAGCCTGAGATCGCGAGCACCGTCGATCCGCGCCGCCTCTTCGATCTCTTTCGGCACCGCATCGAAGGCGTTGCGCATCATGAATACCGAGAATGGCAGCTGAAGCGTCACGTAGATCAGCGTCAGGCCGAACAGCGAATTGTTGAGGCCTAGCTTTGCCAGAATGATGAAAAGTGGCGTCAGGATCGACTGGAACGGGATCATCAGCGTCGCAATGATCAGCACGAACAGCACGTTTTTCAGCGGAAACCGGTAGCGGGAGAACCCGTACCCAGCCAGCACGCTGACGATCACCGTAAGTACGACCGTGCCAAGCGATACGATCAACGAATTCACGGTATGCTGCCAGATGCCTGAACCGAACCCGTCCAGCGTACGATAGGCATCGATACTGAAACCGGTTGTCGGCCACGGCGGTAGCGGCGGACGGCCGCTTTCACTGTTCGACCGGAAAGACGCCATGACCCCGACAAGGAACGGCGCCAGGAAAAAGAAAGCCGTGCCTATACCGACGCCATGATAGCTGATGCGGTTCCAGAGAGCCTTGTAGGTACGGGCTTTGCGGTGGGGGCTCATCGCGGTTCTTCTCCCACTTTGAGCAGCCAGAGCTGCACGATGCTGATGACGACGAGGATAGCGAGCAGCGCAATCGAGAGAGCAGCGCCGTAACCCAGATTGAACGAAACGAAGGACTGGTTGAAAATGTAGTAGACGACGGAGATCATCCGGTTCTGCGGGCCACCCGAGGTCATGATGTAGAACTGGTCGAATGCCAGGATTGAGCCGGTGATCGACAGGATCAGTGCCAGCGCCAGGGTTTTGCGCATCAAGGGCAAGGTCAGATGGCGAAAGCGTTGCCAGCGGCGCGCTCCATCGATGCGTGCAGCTTCCGTCAGCTCCGCAGGAATGGCCTGAAGCCCGGTCAGCAGAATGACCATGGTGAAACCGGCGATCTTCCAGACGACCATGACTATGATTGTCAGAAAGGCGGTGTCGAAGGTAGCGAACAGGTTCAGCCGCCCCTGTGTAAGGCCAAGCATTTCGAAAAGCGGCGAAAACAGGCCGCTATCGACATTGCCAAGCCAGACCCAGAGCAGAGAGGCCGAGGCAAGGCCAACGACGACGGGCAGAAAAATGATGGTGCGATAGGTGGAGACCAGCGGCCGCGGCTTTTCCACGAAAAGCGCGAGCGGAAAGGCGACCGCAAAGATCGCGATGGTCACGATCACCGTATAATGCGCAGTAAAACCGAGTGCCGTGAAAAAGCGGGCATCGGCAAAAATGCGGGTATAGTTGCGCAGGCCGATCCAACTCGGCGAACCGAGAAGCGGCCACCGATGCAGGCTCATCCAGACGGTAAACAGAACCGGTATGACAAAAAACATCGTGACCAGCGCCATCGCAGGGGCGATGTACAATAGGCCCGACCAACCTGTCTTGCGGCGGCGTCGCCTCTGGTCGCGCGGCTTTGATGCGATGACAGGCATCGTCATGACTAGGCATCCTTGGTTGCATGTCTGGAGAGAGGGGACGAGCGAACCGCCCCCTCATGCCTTCGGCTTGGCCTTTGGCGTCCTTACTGGGCAGCGTCGATGATCGACTGCATTTCCGACTGCGCATCGGCAAAGGCGCCATCAACATCGTCGCCATAGATCGCGGCGTTGATGAAGGTTGCCCAGGGACCATTGGACGAGTTGATCAGGTCGTTGAACTGCAGCGTGTAAGGCGTCTTGGCGACGGCAACCGCCTTCATCGCGACACCGAGGCGCGGATCGAGCCCGGCCAGAACCTCGTCAGCGATATCCGAGCGGGTCGGAAGGCTGCCGAACTTTGCCATGACCTTCTGCCCCTCGAGCGAATACGTGTATTCGAGGAAGGCCTTGATGCTTTCCAGCCGTGGCGTGCCCTTGGTCACGACAAAATTGTCGCCACCGGCAAAGGATGATGGTGTGCCGTTTACACCCGGAATGAGGGTCACGCCGAAATCAATTTCCGGATGCTGGGTCACCAGCGTGCCGACCGCGAAGGCACCAATACTTTGCTGACCGATCTTGCCATTGGTGATCGACAGGAAGTTCACGCCATTATCGCTGGCAGATCCTGCCGGCACGGTGCCCTTTGCCACCAGCCCACGATAATAATCGATTGCCTGGCGCATTTGCGGCGTATCGAGCGTGGCGGTCTTGCCATCCTCGGACAGGATATCCGCACCCCCACCCCAGGTGAGCGGCGTGAACGTGAAAATCATACAGCCGCCGCAGCCACCGCCAGAGAAGTAGAATCCGTAGGTATCGCCACCCAGCGCGCGGATTTTTTCCGCATTCGCTGTAATCTCTTCCCAAGTGGCCGGTGCTTTTTCAGGATCGAGGCCGGCCTTTTTGTACAAGCCCTTGTTCCAGGCGAAGATCGATGTCTCGACGAGCAGCGGCAAACCGTAAACCTTGTCCTCATAGGTGCCGAGTTTGACATGCGCAGGGGCCAGAGCATTAAAATAGGAAAGCGACTTGGCCCAGTCGCTCATGTCTTCCAGCTGGCCTGCTGCGGCAAAGGCCGGCGTGTAGATCAGGTCGAGAGACAGCGCGTCAGGTGCCTGACCGCCGGCAATCGCAGTCGCATATTTCTGCACCAGTTCGGCAAAGGGCACTTCGGTCAGCTCGACCTTGTCGCCACCCTTCGCATTATAGGCTTTGACAACTTCCTTGAAAGAGTCGCCGATACCCGAGCGAACCCACATCGAGATGGTTTCCGCCGAAGCGGTAGACAACATGGCGGCCGAAAACAGACATGTCGCGGCCAAAAGCTTTTTCAGCATGACTTTTCCTCCTCACAATGGGTCGCTCCCGACGACCCGTCTCCTCATCAAAAATCAGTCACTCTTACCTCCGCAGGAGTGACGCACGACGAGCCGGCAAGGCAGCTTGCGCAAACCCGGCTCGATGTCCTTGCCTTCGGCCATGGCGAGAACGGTCAGCCCCGCCTGCCTGCCGAGTTCCTTCAAATTCATGTCGATCGACGTGAGTGGTGGCCTTGCCTGACTGGCCATAATTTCCCAGTTGTCGAAACCGACCACGGAAACATCTTCCGGCACCCGCACACCCCGCTCCCGCAAGGCGTCGATAACACCGCGGGCGATCTGGTCATTGCCGCAGAAAATGCCATCGGGCTTGTCGCCCGGTTGCCGCCAGAGCATTTCGACAGCTTCATGGCCCCAGCTCTCCGCCCACGCTCCGTTCAGAACGATCGAACCTTCTGCGGCATGACTGAGGAAAGCCGCAGCACGTTCATGCACAGACGCAAAATCCTCCGGCCCGGTCACGTGCGCCAGCCGACGCCTTCCGAGATCCAGCAGCCAGCGGGTTGCCAACGCCGCACCGTGACGATCATCCGAGGTAAGGGTGACGCTGTCCGGTGCCCCTTGGGTAAAGGCGTAAACGACTGGCACCGGCAGGTCGGAAAGATCGACCGGCAGCGCCCGATCGATGCGTTTTCCCGTGGCGATAATGCCGTCGACCTGTTTGTCGAGCATGGCATCCACGTGAATTTTTCCGAGAACGGAATCGTCTTCGATTGCGCAGAGGAAAACGGAGACGCCGTGATCGACCAAAGCTTCCGATACACCCGCCATCACAGGCAGGGTAAAACGACCGTAAGTGTCGTTGGTCAGAAGCCCGATCGTAAATGATCGGTTGGAAAGCAGACCGCGTGCGAGCGCATTCGGGCGGAAGCCGATATCAGCGGCAACGGTCTTGATCCGCTCCCGTGTTTCCCTGGCCATGCGACCATTGCCGTTCAGCGCGCGCGAGACGGTCGATACGCTGACGCCGGCAACACGCGCCACATCATGAATCGTACTTCTCCCGCCTCTTGTCCATTGCGCAGTCAGGACACCACCCTCCCCCCGAAAACAAGGTGAGCAAACCTTTGTTCACATGGAATGTCAACATGAGAAAACGTTTGCGCAAAAAGTTACCTGCGATGCCCGCGAATATCACGGCCAACGAATTCGATTGCGCGACAACACTCGGCGCGATCGCTTCGCTCACTCTCGCGCCACTTGTATCAATCACATTAGCTGATATGTATCAGTCCATGGAGAGTATTGAATGAGCAATCGTTTTCTGATGATCACGCCTGAAGACGGCGGGCCTGTATTGAAATGCCTCGCCGCTCCTGCACGTCTGTCGATACTGGCACTCTTGCACGCCCGCGGGCCGATGAACGTCAACGATATCGCCGATTTTCTCGAACTGCCGCAATCAACCACCTCCACACACCTCAACCAGATGGAAGAGGCCGGGCTTATCCGCACCGAGGTGCAGAAAGCCAAGAAGGGAAACCAGAAAATCTGCCATGTGGTTCACGACGAGATCGTCCTGACCTTTGGCACGCCCGAGAAGGCGGCGAATGAGGCGATCGAGGTCGCCATGCCCGTCGGCCTTTACAGTGGATATGATGTTTCGGCGCCCTGCGGCATGTGCGCGCAGGAAGGCATTGTCGGTTATCTCGACAATCCCGATACCTTCCTGACACCGGAGCGCATGAAGGCAGGACTGCTCTGGTTTACAAGGGGATACGTGGACTATCAGTTCCCGAACAATGCCAGGATCAAGGGAGCGGCAGTCAGGGAACTGGAGCTGCTTCTGGAGCTTTCGTCGGAAGTTCCAGGCACCTCGGACAACTGGCCTTCGGATATCACTATTTCACTCAATGGCACCGCAATCGCGACCTGGACATCACCCGGAGATTTTGGCGATCGGCGCGGTAAATACACGCCTGACTGGTGGAAGTTGCGGGGCAGTCAGTACGGCGTTCTGAAGAGTTTTCGCGTCACCGACACAGGTACATTTATCGATGGCGTGCACGCCTCGGATATCACTCTTGCCGATCTGGAACTGACGGAACATCGATCCATTCGACTGCGGATCGAAATTCCCGAACAGGCCAAAAATCCCGGCGGCATCAACATTTTCGGGCGCGGTTTCGGCAATTACGATCAGGATATCATCCTGCGCTTGACAACCTGAAAGTACACTAACCGAAAACCCGGGCATATTCTGGGTTGACGATTTGGCGCTTCCATGATCGTATCCATCAAGAGGATACATATCCATATTTTGGATATATTTATGGGAGGGATATTTCATGCGGGCGACCGGCACCGTTCATCGCGATTTTGTTATCAGCACCATCGACCCACGGCTCTACGGCTCGTTCATCGAGCATCTGGGTCGTGCCGTCTACACGGGCATATATGAACCCGACCACGCCACGGCCGATGCAAACGGTATGCGTCAGGATGTCATCGATCTCGTGCGCGAATTGAACGTGCCGATCGTTCGTTATCCCGGCGGCAATTTCGTTTCGGCCTACAATTGGGAAGACGGGATAGGCCCACGCGAGGATCGGCCGGTGCGTCTCGATCTCGCTTGGCACAGTTCCGAATCCAATCAGGTTGGCATCCATGAATTTGCCGATTGGGCGCAAGCTGCCGGAACCGAGATGATGCTGGCCGTCAATCTCGGCTCCCGCGGGCTCGACCAGGCGCGCGCCTTCCTCGAATATGTCAACCATCCGGGCGGCAGCTACTGGTCAGATCTTCGCCGCAAGAACGGTCGCGAGGAACCATGGAACGTCAAGATGTGGTGCCTCGGCAACGAGATGGATGGCCCGTGGCAGATCGGCCAGAAAACAGCCGAGGAATACGGCCGCATTGCCTACGAGACAGCGAAAGCCATGCGCGCTTTCGACAAGTCGGTCGAACTGGTCGTCTGCGGCTCGTCGTCGCCCAACATGCCGACCTATCCGGCATGGGAAGCGACTGTCCTCGACTACACGTATGACAGCGTCGATTACATCAGCCTGCACATGTATTTCGACAACCATAAGGGCGACACATCAGCCTATCTCGCCCAGAACGCCCGGCTGGACGATTATATCGCCACCGTTGCCGGTGTCATCGCCTTCACCAAGGCCAAGAAGCGTTCCAAGAAAGACGTCTATATCAGCTTCGACGAGTGGAATGTCTGGTATCACTCCCGCGACGCGGATCGAAAGGTTCTGGAAGGCAATGACGGCTGGCCACATGCCCCTGCCCTGCTTGAGGACATCTACAATTTCGAGGATGTGCTGCAGGTCGGCTGTATTCTCAACACCTTCATCCGCCGCTCCGATGTCGTGAAGGTCGGGTGCCTCGCGCAGCTCGTCAACGTCATTGCACCGATCATGACCGTACCCGGCGGACCGGCATGGCGACAGACAACGTTCTATCCCTATCTGTTTGCTTCGCAGTTCGGTCGCGGCAAGGCATTGCAGCTCTCGCTGAACAGCCCCGCTTATGCCACCGACTTTGCCGGAGACGTTTCCTATCTCGACATATCCGCCGTCGAAACCGATACGGATGGCGCGCTTACCCTTTTCATCGTCAACCGTCACCAGCAGGACAGCATCGATCTCGATCTGTCGCTTACGGGCTTCGGTGACCGCAAGGTCATCATGGATAAGGTGTTAGAGGGCCACGGCCTGCGTGACACCAACGGCCCGAATGGCGAATCGGTGGCGCCGAAAGACGGCGCAGGCGCAAGCGTGACCGACGGAAAGCTCCGGGCTGCAATCTCACCGCTCAGCTATCGCATGATCCGATTGGGCTGAGTGGATACGGCAGGGGAGGAGAAACCATGTCGGCATCCATCGAAATCACCAATGTCACCAAACGCTTCGGGGCGGTCACCGTTCTGGAAGACATATCGCTGACGATCAAGCCGCACGAATTTGCGGTTTTCCTCGGCCCATCGGGCTGCGGAAAATCGACGCTGCTGCGGATGATTGCCGGGCTGGAGGATGTAACCGAGGGAAGCATCTCGGTTGGAGAAAGCCGGGTGGACACGCTTCCGCCCGGTCAGCGCGGCATCGCCATGGTGTTCCAGTCCTATGCGCTTTATCCGCATATGACCGTGGCGCAGAACATGGCCTTTGGTCTCGAGAACATAAAGGTCGCCAAAGACGAGATCGAGCGTCGGGTGCGGCAGGCCGCGGAGACGCTGGAGATCGAGCAGTTCCTCGATCGCAAGCCACAAATGCTGTCCGGCGGTCAGCGCCAGCGTGTCGCCATCGGTCGAGCCATCGTCAAGGAACCCAAAGCCTTCCTGTTCGACGAACCATTGTCGAACCTCGATGCCGCCTTGCGAGGCCGAACGCGTCTGGAACTGGCGCGTCTGCATCGACGTCTCGGAAGCACGATGATTTTTGTGACCCACGATCAGGTCGAGGCCATGACACTGGCCGACCGTATCGTCATCCTCAACAATCGCCGTATCGAACAGATCGGTTCGCCGATGGAGGTCTATCAAAAGCCGGCAACACGGTTTGTGGCGAGCTTCATCGGGTCACCTGCAATGAACTTCGTGCCCGTAACTCACGCGACCCTCGATGGACCGGGCTTGCGACTGACGACATCCGGGCTCGGCACGGTACAGACCGCAATCCGGCCCAAAAACGACCTTGTTATGGACGGCCTGACGCTTGGCGTCCGCGCCGAGGATGTCGAAGTTCTGCCGCCCGGTGAAACCGGCACCGACCTGACTGCCGAGGTGATCGAGCATCTTGGCGATCACACGCTGATCTATGGCCTGCTCAGCGACGGCACGAAACTCACCGTTGAAACCGGCGGGCGCAGTGAAGTCCGGGTGGGTGACAAGGTGCAGGTCCGGCTCGATCCGGCCGCCCTCCACGTTTTTGATGCAGAAGGTTTCGCCCTCGACTGGGAGGGCCGATGAGATGGCAGAGCATTATCGCCGCAGTCAGGCGAGGAACGGGCTTTTTGTCCTGCCCTATCTCATCGTCTTCGTGGCTCTTCTCGTTTTCCCGTTAGGCTGGGGCATATGGCTGAGCCTGCACAAGGTCGATCTTTTTGGGCCGGGCCGTTTTATCGGCATGACAAATTATTGGCGCGTGTTTGCCGATCCGATATTCCTTCAGGCACTGCGAAATACGATCATTTTCGTTGCCGTCAGCGTACCTGTTCTGGTCGGGCTCGGGCTGTTTTTGGCACTGGCGCTCAACCGCACCACGCGTACCACGTCTTTCATGCGCGGACTGTTTTTTTCCTCCTCAGTGCTGTCGGTCACCATCGTCACCCTGATCTGGCGTTTTGTCTTCATTCCGGGTGATGGGCTTTTGGCGCAGGTATCCAGGTATTTCGGCTGGGAGACAATCAACTTCCTGTCGACAAGCGGCTGGTCGCTTTTTTCCGTCGGCGTCACGACCGTCTGGTGGTGCCTCGGCCTGCCGATGATGCTGTTTCTCGCGGCCCTTCAGCAGATACCCAATGACCTCTATGAGGCAGCGGCACTCGACAACGCCAATCCGTGGCGTGTCCTGACACGCATCACCTTGCCGTCCATTGCCCGCACCATCATGCTGGTCACGATCATCCAGATCGTCATGCAGTTCCAGCTGTTCGGGCAGGCGCAGTTGATGACCAATGGCGGCCCGAACGGCACCTCACGTCCGCTGGTCATGTATATTTACGAGGTCGGTTTCCTGCGCTGGGATATCGGCAAGGGTGCTGCTGCGTCGCAGATCCTGTTCCTGATCATTCTCTGCGCAGCCATGGCTCAATACCTCGTTTCAACGCGTAAATCGGGGGATGCGGCATGAGCAGCAACTCTGAAACCTACAAACCGGAAGCCCTCAAGGCCAACCGATGGCTGCTGTGGATGGCCGGCATTCTCTCGATCATCATGATGGCACCGGTTGCATGGCTCCTCGGCCTGTCGATCAAGGCCAACCAGGAACTGATGCTCGGCACGGATGCGGTCTTCCGCTTCCCCTACACCCTGGTCAATTATTTCAACATCCTGCATTCTTCGCAGGTATTTGGCTGGTTCTTTAACAGCGTTGTTGTGGCCGGAGGTCAAACCATCGGTGTGCTGATCCTGTCATCGCTTGCCGGTTACGGCTTCGCACGGCTGGAATTTCCGTTCCGCAAGACCCTGTTCGTGATTGTCCTGTTCGGTCTCACCCTGCCGGAACAGGCGGTGATCATCGCCCGCCATCAGATGTTCACCTGGTTCGGCCTGCACAATTCCTATATCGGCCTGATGCTGCCGGGCATGTCATCGGCATTAGGGGTGTTTCTGATGGCGCAGTTCTTTCGCGCCATCCCGAAGGAAATCGATGAGGCAGCCCTTCTCGACAATGCATCACAGTTACGCATTTTCTGGAAGATCATGTTGCCGCTGACGCTGCCGGCACAGGCGACGCTTGGCATTTTCACCTTCCTGCAGGCCTGGAATGATTACTGGTGGCCGCTGATTTCCGCCACCAAGAAAGACATGTTCACGCTGACGATCGGTATCGCCTCGTCGCAATCCAATTTTGCCCAAACCGACGGACTGGGTTTTTTGGCAGCGCAAGCCGTGTTCGCCAGCCTACCGGTTCTCATCGTTTATCTGCTGTTCCAGCGCCACATCGTTACAGCGGTTTCCGGCGGCGCAGTGAAGTAATGCGTGATCCGGCCGGGAGGACGGTGCCGGATCACGTCTTTGAGGAGAGAGAGCATATCGCTCGATACATTAGGGAGAGAGTTTGTCATGAAACGCATACTTTTAAGCACTGCCGCATTCATTGCGCTTGGTGTCGCCATGCCGGCCCAGGCGCAGACAAAGATCGAACTGCAACGCTTTTTCGGCGCCTGCGATGCCGAGTTCGGCAAGGTGACTGACGTTTCGGCTGCGGTCGGCGAATGCGGCATCATCACCGCGCTGGTCAACAAGTTCGAAGCCGACAACCCGGATATCGATGTCAGCGTCACCACCGTCGAATGGCCGGGTTATGACCAGCTGAATGCACAGCTCGCCTCCGGTGCAGCACCCGACGTCGTCTCGATGCATTATTCCGCGATTTCCGACTACCAGTCGCGCGGCTTGCTTGAGCCGGTGGATGCCATCCTTGCCACCGAAAAGATCACCCCGGATACGTTCACAGACGCCGCGCGCGAGGGCGTGACAAAGGAAGGGGAAATGTTCGGTCTGCCCTTCGATAACTGGACAATGCTGTTCCACGTCAATCTCAACCTGATGAAACAGGCCGAGCTGGTAAATCCCGACGGCACGCCGATCCTGCCCAAATCGCCGAAAGAACTTATTGCACAGGGCAAGCAGTTCAAGGAAAAGACCGGCAAGCCCTACCTGGTGCAGATCTATGCCAATGAAACGGCTGCCTATACGCGCATGCTCTACACATTCCTTCAGCAACAGAAATCCGACTTCTTCGCCGATCCGACAGCCGTCAAACTCAACACACCGGAAGCCAAGAAAACTCTCGAATTTCTCAAGCAGATCAACACTGAAAAGCTGACCACCACCGGCATGGACTATTCCGCGGCCGTTTCCGGCTTTGCTGCGGGTGCTGGCGGCATTGCCATCAACGGCACATGGCTGATCGGTGATTACACCGCTCAGTCGGAAAAGGACGGCACTGCGCTTTCCAAGGGCTATACCGTTTACCCGGTCCCGCAGCTTTACCCCGGCGCAGACAGCACCTATGCAGACGGTCACGGTTGGGCACTGCCGAAAAAAGATCGCACGCCTGAACAGACCGCCGCGATCGGCAAGCTCTTCAAATTCTTTGTCGATAACGATTTTCAGTGGTCCCGCACCGGCCACCTGCCGGCTGTAAAGGCGGTTTTCGACATGTCGGAATTCAAGGCGCTACCGAACCGTACACACATCACCAAGATCGCGCAGACAGGGAAAACGCTGCCTCCCGCAGTTCAGCGTCAGTTCCCGATCCAGGACATTATTGGCGAGGAAACCGGCGCTGCCATCAGTGGCGACAAGTCTGTTGACGATGCGCTGACCGCGGCCGAAAGCCGGATCAACGATCTTCTCTCCAATCTCTGAGTTCCGCGCAGCATTCAAAACAATCGGCCCGCTGCTTTCACAGGCAGCGGGCCGATTGCATTTGATAAACCGGTCAGGATCTCGATGCTGACTTGTCTCTTGAAAACAGGAAAATCCCTTTCTGCAGTGCAACGAACGCGAAGAGCAGGACGCCGATCAGGATTTTTGTCCACCAGCTCGACAAGGTGCCATCAAAGGTGATGTAGGTCTGAATGAGTCCCTGGATGGCAATGCCGAGAAAAGTACCGGCGACAAAACCGACGCCGCCCGACAAAAGTGTGCCGCCGATCACGACGGCAGCAATAGCATCCAGTTCGACACCCACGGTCGCCAGCGAATATCCGGCCGAGGTATAGATGGAATAAACGATACCGGACAGACCGGCGAGCAGGCCGGAAATCGCATAAATCCCGACCGTCGTGCGGGCGACATCCACGCCCATCAGCTTTGCCGTCGGCACTCCGCCGCCGAGCGCGTAAACATTGGCACCGAAGCGGGTGCGGTGCGCGATAAGGATGCAGATCAGGAAAATCACGATCATCGCACCACCGATCAGCGTGAAGCGTCCGCCACCGGGCAACCGCAGATACATTCCCTGCATCGTTTCATAAAACGCGTGCTTGATCGGTATTGAATCGATGGAAACGACAAATGCCAGCCCGCGCGCCAGAAACATGCCGGCCAATGTCACGATGAATGCGGGCATGTCGAGATAATGGATGATCGCCCCCATCAATGCGCCGAAAGCCGTTGTCATCACCAGTACCAATACAAAGGCAAGCAGTGGATGGATCGAAGTCGTCTCCAGCAGCATTGCCAGAAATATGCTGGTAAACGCGATGACTGCGCCCACGGACAGATCGATACCGCCGGACAGGATGACGAAGGTCATGCCGACGGCGACAATTCCGAGGAAGGCATTATCCGTCAGCAGGTTTCCGATCACGCGAGTCGAGAACATTGCCGGGAACTGCATCGTGCTCGCGACGTAAGCAATGATGAAAATCGCAAGTGTTGCCAGAAGTGGCAGATGACGTTGACTCATTGTTCTGCTCCTTTCGACGCACCAAGCGATGCCCATCGCGGCAGCTTCAAGAATGTCAGCAGCGTCTTGGCTTCCGGCGACTGGATGATGAGGATGACCACGACAATGGCTGCCTTGATGATCAGGTTGAATTGCGGAGGGAAACCCGACAGGAGAATGCCGGTGTTGATCGCCTGAATGATCATCGCGCCCAGCAGCGAACCGACAATGCTGAAGCGGCCGCCGAGCAAAGAGGTTCCGCCGACAACGACGGCCAGAATGGCATCCAGTTCCAGCCAAAGCCCGGCATTGTTGGCGTCGGCCCCTCGAATATCGGCGGCAATGGCAATGCCCGCAATCGATGCGCATGCCCCGGACAGCACATAAACGGCAATCAGCAGGACAGGAGCATTGATCCCCGCCAGCATGCTCGCTCGCCGATTGATGCCGACTGCTTCGATCAGCATGCCAAGCGCCGACCAGCGCAGCACGATTGTCACAAGAAGCGCCACCACGATCCAGGTCACCACCGGGAACGGCAGGCCGAAAAGCGCGCCGCTTCCGACAAAAGCCAAAGCCGGATCATCGAATGTCAGAATGGCCCCTTCGGTGATCAACTGTGCGATGCCGCGCCCCGCCACCATCAGGATCAAGGTGGCGATAATCGGCTGGATATTAAGAAAGGCGACGAGAATGCCATTCCACAGGCCACATAGGACGCCGATGCCGATCGCAAGCGCCAATGTGACGGCGATTGGCTGACCGCTTACACTGGCCGAGGCGGCGACGGCGCCGCAGATCGCCATCACCGCGCCGACGGAAAGGTCGATCCCTTTGGTAGCGATCACCACCGTCATGCCTATGGCCAGAAGCGCGACCGGCGCACCGCGGTTCAGAACGTCGATCAGACTGCCGTAAGCCCGACCGTTCTGAAATGTCACGGTGAAAAAGGCCGGAAATACAAGCCAGATCAGAAACAGAATGACACCGAGAGCAATCAGCTGCGGTGAAAGCCTGCGTAAGAGAGAAACCGTATCACTCATGCGACCTGTTTGACCTCCCTGGCTGCGATGGCATTGACGATATGGGCCGTGGTGATTTCGTCATCGGTCAGTTCCGCCACATGCTGCCGATCCCTGAGCACCAGAACGCGCGTGGAATAGGTAACGAGTTCGTCGAGTTCCGAAGAGATGACAAGCAGCGACATGCCCTGAGCGCACAGTGTTTCGATCAGCCTGATGATTTCCCCATGCGCCCCGACATCGATGCCTCTGGTCGGCTCATCAAGGATCAGGAATTCGGGATTGGTTGCCAGCCAGCGGGCGAGAATGGCCTTCTGCTGATTGCCGCCCGACAGAAGGCGGATCGGCTTTTCCCGGTCCGTCGTGCGGATATCGAGCGCCTTGATGTATTTGTCTGCAATCGCGTTCTGCTCGCTGCGCGATACGGGCTTCCACCATCCACGACGGGCCTGCAAGGCGATGACGATGTTTTCGCGGATCGACAGATCTCCGATAATACCATCGACCTTGCGGTCTTCCGGGCAGAAACCGAAACGCCGGACAATGGCTGTACGCGGAGAGGTCAGGGCGACCTCCGATCCATCGATCAATGCCTTCGATCCGCTATCGGGGGTGCGAATGCCGAACAGCAATTCGGCGGTTTCCGTGCGGCCGGAGCCGAGCAGACCCGCGACCCCGACCACCTCCCCGGCCCGTATCGCAAGGTCGAACGGTTTGATCACCCCCGGTTTTCCGTAGTTCTTGAAGCGGTATCGCGGTTGGCTGAACTGTTCGGCCTTGGGGCGGGTGGATTTGGAAATCTCCTGCAATTCGTGGCCCAGCATCAGGGTCACAAGTTCCTTGCGTGGTAGTGTCTCAGCATCCCGTGTTGCGACGAGGCGACCATTGCGCAGAACCGTGATCCGATCGGAAAGGGCGTAAACCTGCTCGATGAAATGCGTGATGAAGATGATGCCCAGCCCCTGTGCCTTCAGATTGCGGACAACGTCGAACAACATCTCCACTTCTCTGGCATCGAGGCTGGCGGTTGGTTCATCAAGGATCAGGACCTTGCCGGAAAGATCGACGGCACGGGCGATTGCCACGACCTGTTGCACCGCCACCGAATAACTTTCGAGGCTGGCGGACACATCGATGTCCAATCCGTATTTGCCGAGCAGGTCGCGTGCATCACGCTTCATCCTGCCCGCCTGGATCAGGCCGAAACGCCGAGGCTGCCTGCCGAGATAAAGGTTTTCCGCCACCGACAGGTTCGGCAGCAGGTTCACCTCCTGATAGACAGTGCCGATTCCGAGCGCCTGTGCGCCGAGCGGGTTTTTCGGGTCTATCGTTTCGCCATCCAGAATGACCGAGCCGCCATCCCTGCGATATGCTCCGGTCAGGCATTTGATGAGCGTCGACTTGCCGGCGCCGTTCTCCCCCAGCAGAGCGTGAACCTCGCCGCGCCGCAATGAAAAGTTCACGCCATCGAGTGCCCGCGATCCGGGGAAGACCTTGACGATATCTTTCGCCAAAAGAATGCCGTTGTCGTCCATACCAAGTGACCTCCTCCAAGCACCCAGCTGATCCGCCTTGCCGGCAACCGTTCAGGTTGCCGGTTGCTTCTGGCCGTAATAGGCCCCCGGTCCATGTTTGCGTTTGAAGTGCTTTTCCAGAAGCTCTGCCTCGATCTGCGGCAGTGACGGTTCGAGCTGCAGCGACATGATGGCCATCTGCGCGATACATTCCACGGCAACGGCTGCTTCCACCGCCTTGGCCACCGTCAGCCCCCAAGTAAACGGCGCATGTCTGTTCACCAGAATGCCAGGGAAATCGAGAGGGTCTGCATTGCCGATACTTTCGACAATGACATTGCCCGTTTCCCACTCGTAGGCTGTGGCAATTTCCTCCTGCGTCATCTTGCGGGTGACCGGAACCTCGCCATTGAAATAATCGGCATGGGTCGTTCCGAAGATCGGGATGGAGCGTCCGGCCTGAGCAAAGGCGGTGGCGTGAGAAGAATGTGTGTGCACCACACCGCCGATTTGCGGAAACGCCATCAGCAGACGCCGATGTGTCGGCGTGTCGGAGGATGGGTTGAGATTTCCCTCAACCCGTCTGCCTTCCAGATCCACAACCACCATGTCGTCGGCACGCAGATCGTCGTAACCGACGCCACTTGGCTTGATCGCAAACACACCGAGCTTGCGATCAACCGCGCTGGCATTGCCGAAGGTCAGGTTGATTAACCCGTGTTTCGGCAATGCGATATTCGCCTCATAGGCTTCGCGTTTCAGTTCCGTGTAAATCGCCATGATCTTACGCCCGAATGCCATGAGCCAGATGCTGATAGACTTCGTTATTGCGAAGGTCCTGCTTGAAGCCGGAAAGCGTCGTTTCGCTATTGATCACCGCCAGTTCCATGCCGGCAATGGTTGTAAAGTCCTCAAGCATTTCGGTCGTGACGTCGTAGCTATAGGCGGTGTGGTGCGCACCACCGGCCAGGATCCACGCAGCAAGCGCCGTCTTGAAGTCCGGCTTGCATTTCCACACCGCTCTTGCGACCGGCAGTTTGGGAAGATCGGGATGATCGACGGCTTCCACTTCGTTGACGAGCAGGCGGAAACGATTACCGAGATCGACCAATGTCGCGTTGAGGGCCGCACCCTTGATGGCATTGAAGACCAGACGAACCGGATCGTCCTTGCCACCGATGCCAAGCGGATGGATTTCTACGGCCGGTTTTGCCGATGCGATGGATGGGCAGACTTCCAGCATATGGGAGCCAAGCACGACCTCCTCGCCGGGTGTCAAATTGTAGGTGTAATCTTCCATGAACGAGGTCGCACCGGACATGCCCTCGCCCATGACCTTCAAGGCGCGCAACAGAGCCGACGTCTTCCAATCGCCTTCTCCGGCAAAACCATAACCGGAGGCCATAAGCCGCTGCGGCGCCATGCCCGGCAACTGGGTGAGGCCATGCAGGTCTTCGAACGTCGTCGTGAAGCCCTTGTAATCACCGGCCTCAAGGAATTTGCGGAAGCCCAGCTCCTGTCTGGCATTATAAAGCAGCGCTTCATGCCGTGCCCCGCCCTGTCGTAGTTCCGGAACGACCGCGTAGATCTTCTCGTATTCTGTAGCGAGAGCGGCGACATCCGCCTGGGCCACCTCATTCATGGCAGCGGCAAGATCGCCGATACCATAACCGTTGACGGAGAAGCCGAATTTCATTTCGGCGGCAACCTTGTCGCCTTCGGTGACCGCAACGAAGCGCATATTGTCGCCGAACCGGCAGAAACGACCGCCCTGCCAGTCGTGCCATGCGCGCGCCGCGCGCATCCATGCATCAATGCGGGCATGCACGTCAGGATCGGACCAATGCCCGACGACGACCTTGCGGCCGAGACGCAGTCGCGTATGCAGGAAGCCTGCTTCACGGTCACCATGTGCGGCCTGATGCAGGTTCATGTAGTCCATGTCGATGCTCGACCAAGGCAGCTTCTGCTCGAACTGCGTGTGAAGATGCAGGAACGGCTTGGTGAGCTGTGTCAGACCGCGGATCCACATCTTTGCAGGCGAGAAGGTATGCATCCAGAGGATCAGCCCGGCGCATTCCGGATCGGCATTCGCCTTGATGCACAGGTCGGTGATATCATCAGACGTGGTCACGATCGGCGTCGGCACGATCTTCAACGGAAATTTGCCCGTAGCATCCAGTTCGGACGCGATCTTCTTCGCATTGTCCGCAACCTGCGCCAGGGTCTCCGGGCCATAAAGATGCTGCGATCCGCAAACAAACCAGATCGTTGCGGGCTTCAAACCAATTATCGTCATTTTCTGCTCCGTATTCCTGTTTCGGCGCGCATCGCGCCCTTATCGATTGGCCGCGTGCTTCAGCTCGATCAGATCCTTCATCAGGGTCGTCAGGTCGGCAGATGCCTCCAGTCCGCCAAAGCTGTCGTGCAGTTTGCGGTAAAGCGTGTAGAGCCGGTCGTAGGTCTCGCGGTTCTCGCTGATCGGTTCGTATTGTGTCTGGCGAACGGAGGTCATCGCCTCCTGCGCGGCGTCATAGCTGGGATGAACCTGCGCCATGACCGAGGCCGCAATGGCGGCACCGAGCGCGCAAGTCTGGCTCGATGTCGCGACCTGCATCACGCAGCCGGTAACATCGGCATAGATCTGCATGAGCATCGGATTTTTCTCGGCGATGCCACCCGTGCAGACAACGCGGTCGATCGGCACGCCGTATTCGCGGATCCGTTCGATGATGGCACGAGCGCCGAATGCGGTCGCTTCCACCAGTGCGCGATAGATTTCCGCTCTGGTCGTATGCAGCGTCTGGCCGAGAATGAGCCCCGACAGCCGTTGATCGACCAGAATGGTACGGTTGCCGTTGTTCCAGTCGAGCGCCAGAAGCCCGGATTGCCCCGGCTTTAAGGCCTGCGCCTCCTGCGTCAATTCCGCATGCAACGCACCGGAACCGCCGCAGACGCCTTCGACCCACCATTTGAACATGTCGCCAACGGCGGACTGGCCCGCCTCGATGCCGTAATAACGTGGCAGGATCGAACCTTCGACAATCCCGCAAATGCCAGGGATTTCGGCTACGCCGTGCTGGACGGATACCATGGCGCAGTCGCAGGTGGACGTGCCGATGACCTTGACCAGCGTGCCTTCCTTGATGCCGCTGCCGATCGCTCCGTAATGCACGTCGAAGGCGCCGATGGCGATCGGGATACCTTCATTGAGACCGAATTCCTTGGCCCATTCGCCGCTGAGCCATCCCGCCGGGCTGGACGCATCCTGTGCCCAGTCATAAAGCCTTTCGCGCAGCGCACCCAGTTTCGGGTCGAGCATCGACAGGAATTCTTTATCGGGCAAGCCGCCCCATTTTCTGTTGTAAAGCGCCTTGTGGCCGGCGGCACACATGCCGCGTTTGATGCGTTGCGCTTCCTTCTTGCCGGCAAGAACCGACGGCACCCAATCCGCCAGTTCAACCCACGAATAGGCGGCCTCGAAAACCTCCGGCGCCACATTCAGGCAATGCCAGATCTTTGCCCACCACCATTCGGATGAATAGGTGGAGCCGCAAATGGCGATGTATTGTGGCCGGTGCTCTGCGGCGATGCGTGTAAAGTCGTCGGCTTCCTGCCAGCTGGTATGATCGCGCCAGAGCCAGCAATGCGCATTGAGATTGTCCTTGAAGCGCGGATCGAGCGCCAGCGGCACGTTATGTTCGTCGATCGGCAGCGGGCTGGACCCGGTCGTGTCGACACCGATGCCGACAACCTGATCTCTGCTGAATTCAGGATCCTTCTCCGCCTGTTTCAGTGCCTCAAGCACTGATTTTCGCAGGCCGAACAGATAATCCTGCGGATTTTGCCGCGCCAGAAGATCGTTGCCAGGATCGATCAGGATACCCTGTTTGCCGCTGGGGTAATCGACGACCCCCAGCCCGAGCTCCTTGCCATCGGAGCACCTTACTACGATTGCGCGGACAGAATTCGTCCCAAAATCTAAGCCGATAGAAAACATTGAAAACCGTCATGGATTGGAAAAGCGGGGTCAAGCCGGCCGCACGACGGCCGGCCCAGATTTGAGCCACTCGGGAAACTGCAATATGCGGAATGAGCCCTAGGGGCTGGTGGCGGCCGCCGACGTAAAAACGTGCCGACGACCGCAAGACGGGGCGATTAGTACCCCAGGTCCTTTTTCAGCTCGTAGACCTTCATCGGGTCATCCTGCTGGGTGTAAAGTTTGGACTCTGTCTGGATCCACTTCGGCGGCTCCTTCTTGTCCTTCAGGAACGCCTCCAGCGCATCGAATGCGGGACCGGCCATGTTCGGCGTCAACTCGACCGTGGCATTGGCCTCACCTGCGGCAAGCGCCTTGAAAATATCCGGCACGGCATCAACCGAGACCACTAGAATATCCTGACCCGGCTTCAGACCGGCTTCCTTGATGGCCTGAATGGCTCCGACAGCCATATCGTCGTTATGGGCATAAAGCGCGCAGATATTCTTTCCGCCGTTTTCGGCCTTCAGGAAGCTTTCCATCACTTCCTTGCCCTTGGCGCGGGTAAAATCACCCGTCTGGCTGCGCACGATCTTGAAATTGCTGTGCGCCTTGATGGCTTCGTCAAAGCCCTTCTTGCGATCGATCGCCGGGGAAGAGCCTGTCGTGCCTTGCAGCTCGACAACGTTGCAGGGCTTGTCGCCGACCGTCTTCACCAACCATTCGCCGGCAACGGTGCCTTCGTAAACGGTATCGGATGTGACGGCGGTGAAATACAGTTCCTTGTCGCTATCGACCATGCGGTCGAGAAGCACGACGGGAATTTCAGCTTCCTTGGCTTCGGAAAGCACCGCGTCCCATCCGGTGGCGACGACCGGCGCGATCAGAATGGCATCGACGCCCTGCGCAATAAACGAACGCACGGCCTTGATCTGATTTTCCTGCTTCTGCTGTGCATCGGAAAACTTAAGATCGATACCGCGCTTGGTGGCTTCCTGTCTGGTGACGGTTGTTTCAGCGGCGCGCCAACCCGACTCCGACCCAATCTGCGAAAAACCTACGGTCATTCCCGCGGCCTGAGCCCCTCCCAGGGTACTTCCGGCCAATAAAGCAGTGCAGACCAATCTCATGCAAGATTTCATAGTCCTCTCCTCCTTATCGCCGACTCCCTCAGCGACTGGAGGAAATAATCATACTATTTAACTCTCTCGATATGACATGCATCAAGCAGGCACCCCTTAAGGTTGCGGCATTTTGTCTGCCGCAGCCCCAACACGGCACGATTTTGTTGAATCGACCTCTCGTCATTCATCCGCACAGGCTGGATATCCGATCGGTTAAAATTCGGAGACCTTACCCCACGACGACTGCGCGAACCGCTCCAGCCGATAATGTGCGGGATCGACGAACGTCTGCTGACCGGTCAGCATCTGCGCGACCAGCAGGCCTGCGCCGGGGCCGATGCCAAAACCATGACCGGAGAAACCAGCCGCGATCATGAAACCGGGAACATGGTCCACTGCGCTGATCACCGGTACGCCATCCGGCGTGCTGTCGATATACCCTGCCCATGTGGCCTGCACGGGATTGGCGGAGAGGCCGGGAAGCAGCTTTTTCGCCCGCGCCAACGTATCCTCGGCGATGGCACGGTTTGGTTTCGGATCGAGGATACGCGCGCGTTCCATCGGCGTCGGGCGGTCGAGCTTCCAGATACGGCGCGTCTCATGCCCCCATCCCCAGCCTTGCAGGCTGCCGGCAGAAAGATTGCCCCAGCGGCGGCTGAACATCGGCAAAAACGCCTTCGCGTAACGAATATTCTGCGGCGTCGGATCGAGTTGCGCTCGGCCGGAAACTGCCAACGTCCAGCCACCATCACCGCGAGCAGTGACCGAGACGTCCTTGGTGTGGAGCGCGGGAGGAAGATCCTTTGCACCACCCGGACCGACGGACAGGATGGTGGAACGGGTCGAAGCCTGCGGCATGCCAACACCAAGCTGATGGCAGAATGACGAAGCCCATGCGCCACCGGCCACGACCACTTGAGAGGTGGCAATCGTGCCCTTTTCCGTGACGACGCCGCTGACGCGTCCAGCCGAAAGTTCAACACCACGGGCAGCACATTCCTGCAGCACGGCACCGCCGAATTTCATGATGCCAAGCGCCAGAACCGGCGCGGCGCGGGCGGGATCAGCGATGCCGTCATCCTGCGAAAACACGCCGCCTTTCCACGCTTTGCCGGTCGCCTTGCCACGTTCTGCCGCTTCCTGCGGGCTCAGCATGAAGGTGCGCACACCCTGGGTGATGGCGAAATCGCGCCATTTTGCCCAGCCGTCGATCTCGCTTTCATTGTCGGAAAGATAGGTCAGGCCGCAACGGCGAAATCCGGCATCCTCACCGATCTCACCAGCCAGCGCATCCCAGAGTTCGAGGCTCTTGGTCGAAATCGGCAGTTCGCGGGCATCGCGGTTCTGCTGACGGCACCAACCCCAGTTGCGACTCGATTGCTCGGCACCGATCCGGCCCTTTTCCAGAAGCACAACACTGACACCCGAGCGCGCCAGATAATAGGCGATGGAGGTGCCGACGATCCCACCTCCGATCACCACCACATCGGCGCTGGCCGGCAGATCGGTTCCGGTGGCAATCGTCATCAGGGGCGCGGGCATAGATCTCTCCGGGGAATACAGGCAGTGTGATTAGTGCATGACCACGGCCGGGTCACTGCGGAAACAAAGATCGATGCGGCAGAAATGACCTGCCGCATCAAAGGTGTCAGCAAAGTTCGGCTCGAACATCCGGGTCTTCAAGCGTCAGGTCGAGCACATGGCGGGTACGCTCAACGATGGCATCGATCTCTGCCTCGGTGCAGCACAGCGGCGGCGCATAACCGATAACACCCCAGGCGAAGGCGCGAACGACAAGACCGGCATCCCAGGCGCGATCGAAAATGCGGGTGGAGGGAAGCGATGCAGCCGGCAGCGGCGTTTTCTTCGCCTTATCGGTGGTCAGCTCGATTGCCGCCAGCATGCCGCGACCTCTGACATCACCGACCAGCGGATGATCCTTCAGCGAATGCAAGCCCGCCTGCAGGCGTTCGCCCATACGGCGACCGTTTTCGAGCAGGCCGCCTTCATAAAGATCGAGTACCGCGAGACCGACAGCTGCCGACACCGGATGCGCAGAATAGGTATAACCATGGCCGACAGCCGCCTTGCCGGCGCCATCCGCAATGGTCTGGTAGACCTTTTCCGACATGAACACCGCGCCCATCGGCACATAGGCCGAGGTCAGCCCCTTGGCGGTAGTGATCATGTCCGGCACGATGTCGTCTTCGCTGCAGGTAAACAGCGGGCCGGTGCGACCGAAAGCGGTGATCACCTCATCGACGACAAACAGGATATCCAGCTCGGCGCAAAGATCGCGCATCGCCTTCATCCAACCCTTCGGCGGCACTATAACACCGCCGGAGCCCTGAATAGGTTCGGCATAAAATGCCGCGACGCGTTCTGCTCCGCCCAGTTCCTCGATCTTTGCCCGAAGCTGCGCTTTCGACTGCGCGATGATATCGGCGGCGTTTTCACCCACCGGGTTACGGTAGGGATAAGGCGACGGGATCTTGTGCTGCCAGTCATAAGGAACACCAAAACCGGCATGAAAGGCCGGAATGGCGGTAAGCCCAGCGCCGGCGGTGGAAGAGCCGTGATAACCGTATTCCAACGTCACGAACTGGTCCTTCTGCGGCAGGCCGCGCGCATGCCAGTAATAGCGTACGAAACGCACGGTGCTATCGACAGCATCCGAACCACCAAGCGTGAAATAGACATGGTTGAGATCACCCGGCGCATGATCGGCAAGGCGTGCGGCGAGCCGGATGGCAGGTTCCGAACCGAGACCGAAATAGCCGGTGGCATAAGGCAGTTCGCGCATCTGCTTCATCGCTGCTTCGACGACGCTTTCCTGCCCGTAACCGGCATTGACGCACCAGAGGCCCGCGAAACCGTCGATCAGCTCCTTGCCGGAAGCGTCACGCACCGTCGCCCCCTGCCCCGATGTCAGCACGCGCACGCCCGCCGCTTCATGACCGCGCCAGCTGGCGACCGGATGGATAAGATGACGGCGATCGAGTTCGACAAGAGAATTGGGCAGCATGATCATTTCCGGTTGTTGGGCTCGACCTGTAATGTGCAGGCGAGCGCTGATGACCTTTGATTTGTCCTGATTATCCGGGCCGCATCGCGCACTGTTCGATTGATTGACCGGCCGCCACGAAAGATTGCGCTGTTCGTCATCGATCATGCCGAACGATATGCCGCCCGGCCTGCAACGCTACTTAACCAGACAGCAGGATGTACCGCACGCTTCCGCAAGATCGTTCCGCGCCAAGCTCAAGATACGGTGTTTTGTGCTTTTGCCGCCCCTCAATGCGGCGGGTCCGTCTTCAAACTGGCCCATAGGATTTGGTCCAAGAGCTGCAAAGGCTCACCACGCTCGCAACACAGGAAATTCCGCCATGACCTTTCGACCGAAGTTCGTCACCTTCGATTGTTACGGCACGCTCACCAATTTCGACATGGCGGGCGCAGCACGACGCATTTACGGCAACGATCTGCCGGAACAGGACATGCTTGCCTTCATCAAGAGTTTTGCCGCCTACCGGCTCGATGAGGTTCTCGGCGCTTGGAAGCCTTATGCGGATGTCGTTCATAATGCCGTCGAGCGCACCTGCAAGAAACATGGCATCACCTTCAAAGCCGAAGACGCCAAGCGCATCTATGAGGAAGTGCCGACATGGGGTCCGCATGCGGACGTTCCGGCAGGTCTCGCTGCCGTTGCCAAGGAAATCCCGCTCGTCATCCTCTCCAATGCGATGAAGAGCCAGATCATGTCGAACGTCGAAAAGCTCGGCGCGCCCTTCTTCAAGGTCATCACCGCAGAAGAAAGCGGCACTTACAAGCCGCAGATGAACGGTTTTGAATACATGTTCGATGTTCTCGGATGTGGCCCGGAAGACATTACCCATGTCTCCTCGTCCTTCCGCTACGACCTGATGACCGCGCATGACCTCGGCATCAAGTCGAAGGTCTGGGTCAACCGCAAACATGAACCGGCCAACCCGTTCTACGAATATACCGAGATCAAAGACATCGGCGGTCTGCCGGGCGTCTTCGGCCTTTGAGGACATGAGATGAAATACCTCTCCTACTGGCACGATACGGCTCCCGCTTTCGGCGCGGCATCAAAAGATGCCGTTAGCGGAGCGTTTGACTACGCCGTCATCGGCGCAGGTTTTACCGGGCTGGGTGCGGCTCGCAAGCTGGCGCAGGAGGGGCATTCCGTCGTGGTGCTGGAGGCCGAAACTGTTGGCTTCGGCGCTTCCGGCCGCAATGGCGGTCATCTCAACAACGGCATCGCCCACAGTTATGCTCACGCCCGCGAAACATTCGGGCCGGACAAGGCACGCGCCATCTACAAGGCTTTCGATGACGGGATCGCCACGATCGAGCGGATCATTGCCGACGAAAATATCGACTGCAATTTCCGCCGCTCCGGCAAGCTGAAACTGGCATCGAAACCGGCGCATTACGAAGGTCTCGCCCGCAATTTCGAGGCGCTGCACAAGGATGCAGACCCGGATACGGCCATGCTCAGCCGCGCGGATCTCATCAACGAAGTACGTTCAGATGCCTTTCACGGCGGCATGTTGCAGACGAAAAGCGCCATGATGCATATGGGAAGGTTCGTCAGCGGGTTGGGACAAGCCGCTGCCCGCCACGGCGCGGTTATCCACGAAAAGACGCCGGTGACTGCGCGTGAGCGCGAGGGTAATGCGTGGCGGCTCAAAACGCCGCGCGGCGATATTCTTGCAGGCAAGGTTCTGCTGGCGACCGGCGCTTATACCACCTCCGCCTTCCCGTTCTTCCGACGTCGCATCATCCCCGTCGGCAGTTTTCTCATCGCCACCCGTCCGTTGACGGATGATGAAGTCGCAGCAACAGTTCCGGGCCAGCGCACCTACGTCAACACCATGAATGTCGGCAACTATTTCCGCCTCGCGCCTGATAACCGGCTGATCTGGGGTGGACGCGCACGATTCTCGGCCAGTTCCGATCAACGTTCCGACGCCAAAGCCGGTGCTATTCTGCGCGACAGCATGGCAAAGATCTTTCCGCATCTGGCTGATATCGACATCGATTATTGCTGGGGCGGCATGGTCGACATGACCAAGGACCGTTATCCGCGCGCTGGCGAGGCGGACGGCCTTTATTACGCCATGGGTTATTCCGGCCATGGCGCTCAACTCGCCACCCATATGGGAGAGATCATGGCCGATCTGATGACCGGCCGTATCAACCGCAACCCGTGGGATGGCCTCGCCTGGAACGCCGTTCCCGGCCATTTCGGCAAACCCTGGTTTCTTCCACTGGTCGGCGCCTATTACAAGGCGCTCGACCGCTTCCAGTAATTTATCTCAGGAGCGACACATGAGCCTTCTCATCAAATTCGACCAGTCCAAGCTCGGCACGCCGGTCACCCGCAAATGCGACCCGGAAAAGCTGGTCGAGGGTGATCCGACCTACAGCACCTGGGCATTCGATGATGCTCGCAACGGCGAAGTCATTACCGGCATATGGGAAGCAACGCCCGGCTCCAACCATTCCATCAAGGGCGAAAAATTCGAGTTCTGCCATCTGTTGGAAGGCGTTGTCGAACTGACAGAACAGGGCCAGGAACCGCGCATTTTCCGCAAGGGCGACAGTTTCATGATGAAGCCGGGTTATGTCGGCATCTGGAAGACAATCGAAACCGTGCGCAAGATCTACGTGATCGTCGGCTGAGCCGTCCCAGACAAATTCAACTCCCCAACGACTAGACCGGTTCATCGTTAAATGGAATCAGTTCTGTTGGCTCAAACGGAGCTGGATGGTCGCATGGCTGGCGCGCGTCGTAGCCAAAGCATACGGCCAAGCCGGCCATGCGATCAGGCAGCCCGTTTCAGCCAACCCCGAAGGGGCCGGGCATCTTTCCGCCGGGATCAGCGGCGATCGGCTCGCACGTACCTTCGGGTATGCACTTCGCCAATCGCCACTGCCCCGACGAAAACCTGCTCCGGCAGAACTGGTTCGATTTAACGATGAACCGGTCTAGGCCCGGAAATAGCAATGTTTCCGGGCCCTTTTTCGTCACTCTTGTGAAGGATGGCTCAGCACAAGGCCTGTGCCGCCAGCGCATAAACGCGAGCTCCGCCGGTTGGGTTCGCGTGTCTCGCACCCGGCCGCGTCATGGCAACACCACCACCGACATGGGCAAGGCCTGCCGCTTCGACCAGCGCGATTTCTGAGGCCGCGGCCTCGGTCAGATCGACACGCAGGAATTTGCCTTCATGTCTCGCGATGGAAGCCGCCAGCAGGATTTTGTAGGCCTCATCGTCACGCGCCACCAGCGGCCCGAGGATATGACCCCGACCGAACGGGCGGCAGGCGGCAAAGCCGCGCAGACCATCGTTATTGCGCAGAAGCAGGAAAGGCTTTTCCGCGATCAGTTTTGTCATCAGCGCAGTGCGGTCCAGCCCAAGCGCCGCCTTGTCGAGAGCGATCAGATCGGCGAGATCGGCACGCGTCGCCTCTCTCAATCGCTCTCCGGTCTGTTCATTCGTGGTGACAGCCTTGACCACCCCCTGATGCTGGCGGATGGCTCCCGTCGCAACAAAACCGAGCTTTTCATAGAGCGGCAGTCCCGCCTCGGTGGCAATCAGACGGCATTCACGATCACCGGCAAGCTCCAGCAACCGTTCAACCAGCCGACGCCCGAGACCTAGGCCACGCATGGCCGGATCGACGATGATCATGTTGCAGGTGGCACCGATATCGCCATAAGGCGTCAGCACCGCCGTGCCGACCAGCCTGCCGTTGCAGATGGCGCCAACGCCCTGACTGATATCCAGCAATAGCTGCCAATCCTGCAGACGATGAGGCCAGGCCTCCTGCAGCGACAGGCGTTGCGCCTCGGCGGCATCGGCAGGGCCAAGATCGACGATGGTGATGTCAGAAGTGGTAATGGTCTGCATGATGCCTCCACTGCGATAAGATCCGATCCTCGCATGCAGCGGCAATTGCGGGTCGTTGGTGATGGCCTTCATCACCGCATTTTCTGCCAAGTTTTGGAGGCGTTGCGGGTGTTGCTGCCAGATGGCGGGCACGGTGCCCGCCTGCCCGGATCAGTAACCGTGCTTCGGATCAACCAGCCCCTTCGGCAGTTCTCCTGCGAGATGCCGGCGGATATTGGTGATCGTCGCTTCAGCGGCGGATTCCGGCCGGCTGTGACCCGCGATGTGTGGCGTCAACACCACATGCGGATGTGACCACAGGCGATGACCGCCTGGCAGTGGTTCAGGATCGGTAACGTCCACGAAAGCGCCGGCAAGATGACCGCTGTCCAGCGCAGCAAGCAAAGCATCCTGATCGAGATGTCCGCCACGCCCCGCATGCACCAGACCGGCACCTTCGGGCAGCTGCGCAAAAAGCTCAGCGTTGAGGATGTGCCGTGTCTCTTCCGTCAGCGGCAGCAGGCAGACGAGAATATCGGTTTTGGCCAGCATCGCGCGCAGACCATCCGCACCATGATAACACTCGACGCCATCTACGGTCTTTTGCGTGCGGCTCCAGCCGGCCAGTTTGAAACCGAACGGACGCAGTGCATTGACCGTGGCCATGCCGAGTTCGCCAAGGCCCAGAATGCCGACCTGCCGCTGATCCGGCCAGACGAAATCACGCGTTTTCCATATCTCTTGACGCTGCTGCGCCAAGAATGCAGGCAGATCGCGGTGAAGGCCAAGCACGCCCATCACCACATAATCGCGCACCAGCGTCGTCACACCCTCTTCGATCATCCGCACCAGTTTTGCGCCCGGCGGGATTTCGACGCCACTCATCTGGTCGATGCCGGCACCTGTCGAAAAGATCAGCTCAAGATTGGGGTAACGCGTGGCGAGATTGTCGGGAAAGGTCCATGCCATCAGGTAGCGCACATCGGCCGGATCGGCCTCTTCGGCCGAACCTGCAAAACCGACCTCCGGCATATCGCGGCCAAAGATTTTGCGGAAAATTTCGACGCGGCCGGGATAGGACAGGATCTGAAAGGTCATGGTTTCTCCAGAAAGGTTTGAGGCGCGGCCCACCGGACCGGAACAAATCGAAAGATGGCTTAGTCTTCCAGATCTGTAATGCTGAGAACGACGGCCAGAAGCGCATGCAGCGATCTCAATTGGCCTTCGCGTTCCACATCGATCCACTCGTCCACCGAATGCACGCGGCCGCCGGTATGTGCCCCGGCACCGGAGCCGATACAGACGGCGGGAACGCCGAGGCTGATCGGGATATTGGCATCGGTGGAGGATGCCATCAGGCGCGGCTCAAAACCAAAAGCCTTCACCGCATCGATGCTGGAGGTGATGATCGGCGCGTTTGTCGCCACAGCACCGGCAGGGCGATGACCGATCCGCTTGGCGTCCACGGTGACCTTGCCGGCTGTGATGTCGGCCCGGGCATTTTCTGCCTCGACAGCCTTTTCCAGCATGGCATGGAACTCACCGTCGATCCGGTCCAGTTCGACCTGCGAAACCGAACGGAGATCAAGCTCGAACCACACGGTTTCGGGCGTAGCATTGATCGAGGTGCCACCGCCGAAGACGGAGGGAGTTGCGGTGGTTTTCGGCTCCGTTGGCAGATGCAGTTTCGACAGGCCGGTCAGCACCTGCGCCATCGCATAGGCGGGGTTGACCGTGCCGAAAGCGCCATAGCTGTGGCCGCCGGGGCCATCGAACGTCACACGATAACGATAGGAGCCGACCGCCTGGTTGACGATGCGCGCCGTCTCCGGTCCATCGACGGAAATGAAGGCGTCGATACGGTCACGGTATTTTCCTTCAGTAAACAGGTGGCGGATGCCGCGTAGATCGCCTTTACCCTCCTCCCCCACATCGCCGACGAACAGGATCGTCTTTTTCGGGCGGATGCCGGACTGTTTGATCGCGCGCATCAACGTTAGATTGGCAGCCAGACCACGCGTGTCATCACCGATACCGGGAGCGAACAGTTTTGTGCCATCGCGGCGCACCGTGACGTCCGTACCTTCAGGAAACACCGTATCGAGATGCGCGGCGACAACGAGGTACCCATCATTGCCAGTGCCGCGGATGAGACCGCAGACATTACCGATCTCGTCGCTCGCCACTTCCTCCAGGCCGGCTTCGCGCATCATCTCCAGATAGGCGGCGGCCTTACGCTCTTCCTTGAAGGGCGGCGCGGGAATTTCGGTGAGCGTAATCAGTTCTTCGACAAACCGTTCATAGCCGGCATCGATATGCTCAAGCGCCTGCCGGAAACAGGCATGGTCGAGGACTTTTCGCGTAACGTCATTGGTCATGAAACAGTGTCCTTTGAGATTTCAGGCTTCACGGCACAATTCTGCACCGAGTCCGCGCAGCATCGCCATGCAATCATTGAGTTCGGAGAGGAGAACGAATTCATCCGGCCCATGCGCGCGCGCGATATCGCCGGGTCCGCAGATGATCGAAGGAATGCCGGCTTGATGGTAAAGCCCTGCTTCAGTGCCGTAACTGACGGCTTGAACCGAAGGTTTTCCGCTCAACCGCTCAATAAGATCGACAAAACCGCGATCCTCGCAGGGCGGCAAAGCCGGATAACTCGAGGTTTCCCGCCATGTGGCAGAGAGATTGCGGCCCGATGCTTTCGCCTCGGCATTCAGAGCCTCGAGGCGTTCGATGATCGAAACGCTCAGCGTGCGCGGATCGGTGCCGGGAATTGCTCGCGCCTCGTACTGGATTTCGGCGCTGTCGGGAATGATGTTGACCGCCGCTCCGCCTCGCACCACGCCGGCCTGACAGGTCGAATGCGCGGGCGTAAAGCGTGTGTCGAAAGGCCCGTTTTGCTCCATGTTTTCGGCCATGCCACGGATATGCACCAGCATATCGGCTGCGGCATAAATGGCGTTTTCGCCAAGGCCCGGATTGGAGGAATGGCCGGCCTTGCCGGTAAAACGCAGTTCCAGCGCCTGTTTGCCTTTGTGCGAAAGGACCGGACGCATGCCGCTCGGTTCGCCGATGATTGCGCCAAGCGGGGACGCGCAAAGCTCCGGCAGCCGGGCAATCATGTGCCCGACACCACGACAGCCGATTTCCTCATCATAGGAAAACGCCAGATGCACCGGGCGACGCAACGGCATGGCCGCGAATTCCGGCACCATAACCAGCATGCAGGCAAGAAAACCCTTCATGTCGGTGGTGCCGCGGCCCGTCAGCCTGTCGCCATCCGCGGCAAGTTGGAAGGGATCGGTGGCCCAGACCTGATTATCAACCGACACGACATCGCTATGACCGGAAAGAATGTAACCCGGTTTGTCACGCGGACCGATGGTCACAAACAGGTTGGCGCGGTCGCCTTCCGGCCCCGGTAGCACGGTCACTTGCACACCGTCGTGCTGGAGATAGGACCGCAGGCAATCCGTCACGACGGCATTCGGCGTGCCCGGTAGTGACGGGATCGCCACCAGATCGGCAAGGATTTGCTGAACAGACACGCCCATTCCTGCCCCTCAAAGCCCGCCGATATGAAACGTTTTGGTCTCGAGATATTCATCGATCCCGAGTTGCGAACCTTCACGGCCGAGGCCCGATTGCTTGACTCCGCCGAAGGGCGCTACTTCCGTCGAAATCAGACCGGTATTCAGCCCCACCATGCCGGTTTCCAGCGCCTCGCCCACGCGGAAAGCCCGCGCCAGATCGCGCGTGTAGAAATAGGAGGCCAGACCGAAAGGCGTATCGTTGGCAATCGCGATTGCCTCCTCTTCCGTCTCGAAGCGGAAAAGCGGCGCCACCGGCCCAAAGGTTTCTTCCTGCGCCAGCATCATGTCCGTATTCGCCCCGCTCAAGACCACGGGAGTGACAAACTGTGCGCCTTCCGGCCCAACCGTTGCGGACGAAATGATCGTTGCGCCTTTGGCAAGCGCGTCTGCGATGTGGCGGTTGATCTTTTCCACCGCCGCCGTGTTGATCATCGGCCCGATATCCATAGCCTCTGCCATGCCATCGCCGACCTTCATCGCCGAAACACGCGCGGCAAGGTTTTGTGAAAAAGCATCGTAGACGCCGGACTGCACGAGAATACGGTTGGCACAGACACAGGTCTGGCCACCATTGCGGAATTTCGATTGCAACGCACCTTCGACGGCAAGGTCGAGATCGGCATCGTCGAACACGATGAAAGGCGCATTACCGCCAAGTTCAAGCGACAGGCGTTTCACCGTGCCGGCGCATTGCTGCATGAGCAGCGAACCGACGCGAGTGGAACCGGTAAAGGACAGTTTTCGCACGACCGGGCTGGAGGTGAGCACCCCGCCGATAGCTTCCGGCTTGCCCGTCAGCACATTGATGACGCCCGCCGGAATGCCGGCGCGTTCTGCAAGAACCGCGAGAGCAAGAGCGGAAAACGGCGTGAAATCAGACGGCTTGATAACGACAGTGCAGCCGGCAGCCAAAGCAGGCGCTACCTTGCGGGTGATCATCGCGTTCGGGAAATTCCAAGGCGTGATGATGGCGCAGACGCCGACGGCCTCCTTCATCACCATGATGCGGCGACCGGCCGTCGGTGACGGGATCGTGCTGCCACCGATGCGCCGGGCTTCTTCGGCAAACCATTTGATGAAGGCATTGCCATAGGCGATTTCGCCGCGTGCTTCCGCCAGCGGTTTGCCCTGCTCAAATGTCAGGATACGGGCCAGATCTTCGGTATGCTCTGTCAGAAGCGCAGACCAGCGTTCCAGCAGTTTTGCACGCTCGGCTGCCGGGCGAGCACGCCATTCCGGCAGCACCTTTTCGGCAGCTGCAATCGCTGCAGCCGTATCTTCCGCCGTACAGTCCGGCACTTCGGCGAGCACCTTGCCATTGGCCGGATTGACGACCGCCATGCGCGCGCCATTGGATGCATCACGCCATTCGCCGCCAATCAGGCAGCCGGTTTTGAAAAGGGTAGTATCGGAAAGCCCAAGCATGAAAAGCATCCTTTCGTCTTGATCCATATGTGCAATGCAAGACGCGAACGATCATGCGGTTCTTTTAAAGCGGCGGGCAGAATATGCTGCGCTTTCGCGACAGACCGGCAGCAAATCACGGGCAAGTCTGCGACCTTTGCGGCAAAGACATGAGGAGACATGGATGGGCACTCACAAGATTGCATTGATCCCCGGCGACGGGATCGGAACCCCGGTTACCGAGGCCGCGTGGGAGATTATATCGAAGGCCTGCGCGATCGACGGCGTGAAGCTGGATGGCACATGGTTCGACTGGTCCTGCGACACTTTTCTGAAAACCGGACGCATGATGCCTGAAGATGGCATCGAGACGCTGCGCGGGTTCGACGCCATCCTGCTCGGTGCCGTCGGCTGGCCGCAGAAAGTGCCGGATTCGGTTTCGTTGCACGGCCTGCTTCTGCCGATCCGCAAGAACTTTACCCAATACGCCAATATCCGCCCACATCGGCTTCTGCCCGGCGTGGTCGGCCCGTTGCGCGCCGAGAATTTCGATATTCTCTGCATCCGTGAAAACACCGAGGGCGAATATTCCGGTGCCGGTGGCCGCGTGCATCAGGGAACGGCTGATGAAGTTGCGGTCGAAACCTCCATCTTTACCCGCAAGGGCGTCGAGCGCATTCTGCGTTTCGGTTTCGAGCAGGCTCGCAAGCGCCGCGGCAAGCTGGCTTCGGTCACCAAGTCGAACGCACAAAAATATTCGATGGTGTTCTGGGATGAGGTGACGGACCAGCTCGCCGCTGAATATCCCGATGTCGAGGTTTCGCGCTATCACGTCGATGCAATTGCCGCCCGATTTGTGATGGCACCGGAAACGCTGGATGTCGTTGTCGCCTCCAACCTGTTCGGCGATATCCTCACAGATCTCGGTGCTGCCATTCAGGGAGGTCTCGGTTTTGCGGCTTCCGCCAATATCAACCCGGATCGCAGTGCGCTTTCCATGTTCGAACCGGTTCACGGTTCAGCGCCGGATATCGCCCATCTCGGCATTGCCAACCCGATCGCCACCATCTGGTCGGCGGCAATGATGTTGGAACATCTGGGTGAAACCGCTTCGGCGGCCCGCGTGATGGCTGCGATCGAGGCAACCACGGCAGCCGGTATCGGCACAAAGCCGGGCCAGAATTCGACCGATGAGATCACCAAGGCCGTCAGCGACCGGATTGTCTGATCGCTATTATGAAGCCAAATGCCTGCCGGATGAACCGGCAGGCGCGATCTGTTATTTATTCCGGGAAAAGCGTGCGCAAAGGCAAGTGATGTTTCACGAAGGGCGACTTCATCACGATGAAGCTGAAATATTTGTCGATACCGATCTCGGCTTCAAGCAGACGCTCCATCAATTCCTGATAATCGGAAATGCTGGCCGTCACGAATTTCAGGAGATAATCGTAACCACCTGAAATCAGGTGGCATTCGATCGCCTCCTCGACCTTTTCGATAGCCTGCTGAAAGCGCGAAAAATCGTTCTGCCGGTGGTTGCTCAGCGTCACCTCGGTGAAAACCGTGACGGTCGGTCCGAGTTTGGTCAGATCAATATGGGCGGAATACCCGGTGATATACCCCACTTGCTGTAGCTTCTTGACGCGCATCAGGCAAGGGCTTGGCGACAGGTGAACGAGTTCGGCAAGTTCGACATTGGTCAGGCGGCCGTTCTTCTGCAGCTCGTGCAAAATCCGAATGTCGATGCGATCAAGCTTCACGTGCGTTCCCTTCTTCTTCTGGCCTTTTGTCCAGGCCATCGCCGGCATGATATCCAGCAGTTGGCGATCCAGCCAGAGAAGAAAATCGTCTCAGTGACTTATCTTCATCTGCCGGCGTCTTCGCCGTCGTTCACCCCAGTGCCTGGTTGGCCAGACCATAAACCGTCAGTTCCGGTGCCTTGCCGATAGGCTCCAATTGCATGGTCGTGACGTGATCGAAAAGCACGAGACCAGCCTGTTCAAGCGCCGCCTGTAGCGGGCCATTCGGGTGGCGCGTGTCCATGCGCAGAAAATTGCCTTCATGCGCCGCAATCAGCGGACGGATAAGCGCGATGGCATCCTCCTCGCTTGCTGCCACGACTGGACCAAGCACATGCCCCCGTCCAAAACGGCGACACAGGGCATAACCGTTGATCCTGCCATCCTCCTCCAGCACCGTTGCCTCAGACAGCGGCACAAGATGCTCGATCACATGGCTGCGGTCGGAGCCGAAACCACAGCGATCGGTTGCGATGATCGCCTGTAGATCGGCATCCGTCATCGGGCGCACGCGGGAATCCTCGCCCGCCAATGCCACTGCCGTTCCCTGATGCTGCAGCACCAGAGCATAAGGCTGGAACCCCATGGAAAGATAGAGATTGTAGGCAGCTTTGGTAGCATTGAGACGCCGTACTTTTCCTTGCGTCCTCTGGATCATTTCATCCATCAGCCAGCGGGCGGCGCCGTGGTTCTGCAGACGCGGCGAGGTGATGACCATACCGATATTGGCGACACCTTCGCCAAGTGGAAACATCATGGCGGAACTGACCGGACGGCCGATTTCATCGAAAGCCACAACCCCCTCACCCAGAGCCAGCGCCACGGCCCAATCTTCCGGGCGATGCGGCCAGTTCACGGCGATAGAAAGCTCATGCAGACGAGGAATATGCTGCTCCTCCATAGGAACAAGCTGAAGCTCGAAATTGTCAATTTTTCTCGTTTCCATCCGGTATCCGCTCACTGCCGCTTCTGACAGGATAACATCCTAAAGACGAGCCGCAGCATTTTCCGCGCTTTCCCCTTGGTTTCGCATCATTTTGTTCTGTCGCTGTCTTCGCTGCGCAGGGTCAAATGCGCAGTATCTTCGGTCACCTGCGGCGGATACGGCATAAATGCCCATGTGCGCTCCGTTAGTCTGCAAGCAACTGGCCGACTTCGATCCGTTGGCCGATTGCTCAAGAACGGATGGACCTTCATGACGCTCTCCTTTGATCCTGCCACGCTTCGTCTCCCGAAAGGCCATTTTATCGGCGGCCGTTATGTCGAGGGCACGGACGCATTGGAAATCCGCCGTCCAAGCGACGGAAAACCGCTGGCCGCCATTCCGGTTGCAGATGCGGCGCTGGTGGATGAGGCGATCCAGCTCTCGGCCAAGGTCCAGCGCGAATCCGACTGGGCGACCTGCATGCCACGCGACCGCGCCCGCATTTTGCGCCGCTGGGCGGACCTCATCGATGAGGAAGCCGGATATCTGGCGCAGCTGGAGGCCGTCTGTTCGACGCGGCCGATCACCCAGGCGCGACAGAGTGATGTGGTCAACTGCGCCGATCACATCCGTTTCTTCGCTGAGTTCGCCGATAAGGAAGGCGGCCAGGTGGTGCCGACAGCGAATGCGCAGATGGGCATGATCCTGCATGAACCTTATGGCGTCATCGGCGCCATCGCGCCGTGGAATGTGCCGCTCTCAATGGCTGCCTGGAAACTCGGCCCGGCACTGGCTGCGGGCAACGGCATCGTTATCAAGCCCTCCGAGATGACGCCGTTTTCGACGCTCTATCTTGCCGAACTGGCAGTACGCGCCGGCATTCCTGCCGGTCTGATCAATGTCGTCCTCGGCGATGGACCGGGTACCGGCACCGCCATCACCACACATCCGCTGGTTGGAAAAGTCTCCTTTACCGGTTCCACCCGCGCCGGCGCGCAGATCATGCAGGATATCGCCCGCACCGGCATCAAGCCGATGACGCTGGAACTGGGG
>Ga0075364_10000016_pt1 | contig 57197 bp, 50 predicted proteins | sample EndMetdeltDD1764_FD_71517 | JGI IMG/M metagenome (GOLD analysis project Ga0075364, IMG submission 71517) | Populus endosphere microbial communities from Tennessee, USA - Endosphere MetaG P. deltoides DD176-4 | ecosystem: Host-associated > Plants > Roots > Endosphere | place: USA: Tennessee... | reverse complement strand
GACAGCGACCTGCGCGACCAGTACGCGGCGCTGGAGGCGGCGGCCAGGCTGTTCCAGCGCGCGCTGGAACAGCCTGGCCGCCGCCTCCAGCGCCGCGTACTGGTCGCGCAGGTCGCTGTCCTGGTTGTTCTGTCTGGTCTCGCGCGGGACCTCGATGCCGGCGCGCTTGGCCAGTTCCTCGATCGCGTCGAGGAACTCGAGGCGGTCGTAGTTCATCAGGAAGCTGATCGCGGTGCCGTGCGCGCCGCAGCCGAAGCAGTGGTAGAACTGCTTGGTCGGCGAGACGTAGAACGAGGGCGTGCGCTCGTCGTGGAACGGGCACGGCGCGGTGTACTCGCGGCCCTTGCGCTTGAGCGGGACCCGCGCGCTGATCACCTCGACGATGTCGCTGCGTGCGATCAGGTCGTCGATGAACGCGTCGGACAGTCGGGCCATGCGCGTAGTGTATCCGGCCGCCCCCGTGAGGTGGCCTGTAGACGCTGAAGGGTCCGCCGCACCGTCGCGTCCGGCGACGTCCGACGTCGCCTAGCGCAGCGGCGCCCCGGAATCCGGTGGCGGCGCCTGCGGCCGGCCCTGGTCGTCCAGCCCGGCCGCCTCCAGCCTGCGGTGCGAGTGCATGCGCTCGTCGATCACCGCGGTGATCAGGGCGCCGACGAAGAACACCACCGCCGCGTAGTACATCCAGAACAGCAGCAGCACCAGCGCGCCCATCGAGCCGTAGGCGCTGCCCGGTGCGGCCTCGGCCAGGTAGAAGCCGATCAGGTAACGGCCCAGCGCGAACAGGCCGGCGGTGATCGCGCCGCCCAGCCAGGCCTGGCGCCAGGCCACGCGCCGGTCGGGCAGGTAGTGGTAGAGGAAGGCGAAGGCCATCGCGTACAGCAGCAGCGTGGTCACGTAGCCGACCGCCGGCAGCAGCGACGGCAGCTGGGCGAACACCACCTGCACCGCGGTGGTGGCGATCATCGACACGATCAGCAGGAAGCCCAGGCCCAGCACCACGCCCAGCGAGAACACGCGCTTGCGCAGCCAGGCGCGCAGCCCGCCCAGCTGCTGGCCGCCGGTGCGGAAGATCAGGTTCAGCGCGCCCTGCAACTGGGCGAACACCACGGTCGAGCCGACGAACAGCAGCGCGGTGCTCCACAGCCCGGCCAGCGAGCCCACGCTGGGCTGGTCGGTGGCGTTGCGGATCACCGTTTCGGCAACGGTCGCCGCGTTGGCGCCGGCCAGCCCCGCAATCTGCGCGACCAGCGATTCCTGCGCCGGCGGATACAACGAGGCGGTCAGCCACAGCAGCAGCACCAGCAGCGGCGCCAGCGACAGCAGCGTGTAGAACGACAGCGACGCCGCCTGGGTCATCAGGTCGGCCTCGACGAAACGCTTGACCATCGCGGCCGGCAGGCTCTGTTCGAGGCGTTCGATGTGCCGCTGCAGGCGGCTGCGGGTGGGAACGGACATGCGGTGCCGGGTGGGACGGGACCCCAGCTTCGATCCGCGTCCGTTGATGCGGCGTGAGCGGTGCGCCGGATCAGGCGGGATGCGCGGCCAGCATCCGCAGCGCGTCGCCCTGCACGCGCTGCACCGTCCACTCGTCCATCGGTATCGCGCCGAGGCTGCGGTAGAACGCGATCGACGGCGCGTTCCAGTCCAGCACCGACCATTCGAAGCGGCCGTAGCCGCGCTCCACGCACAGGCCGGCCAGATGCACCATCAGGCGCTTGCCGATGCCGCTTCCGCGGAAGGCCGGACGCACGAACAGGTCTTCCAGGTACAGGCCGGGCTTGCCGAGGAAGGTGGAGAAGCTGGCGAAGAACAGGGCGAAGCCGGCCGGCTGGCCATCGGCCTCGGCGATCACCACCTCGATCACCGGGCGCGGGCCGAACAGCGCCTTGAACAGGTCTTCCTCGCTGGCCACGGCCTCGTGCGCCAGCCGTTCGTACTCGGCCAGTTCGCCGATCAGCGCGAGGATCAGCGGCAGGTCGTCACGGCGCGCAGGGCGCAGGGTGATGGCATCGGGCATGGCATTGGCTCGCGGCGGAAGGGGAGCACGCAGTGTGCGGTGTCGCCGCCGGCAATGCAGCCGGCGTGCGGCTCAGCGCTGCGCCAGGTCCGTGCGCATGCCGCCGAGCGCGCGGCCCAGCGCCTGGAACGCCTGCTCGGCTGCGGCCAGCTCGCCGAAGTCCTCGGCGCAGGCGACCACGATCGTGGCGCCATCGCGGCCCAGCCCGGGATCGAGGATGCCGACGTTGCAGGCGCGCTGCTGCTGGGTACCCGTCTTCTGCGCGAACGGGGTGCCGGCCGGCAGGCCTGCCTGGATCCGCCTGCCGCCGGTGCTGATCGCCTGCATGTGCCGGTACAGCAGCGCGCGGCTGTCGTCCTGCAGCAGTTCACCGGCAGCCAGGCGCTCGAGCATGCGCGCGAAGGCCGGCAGCGTCGCAGCGTTGCGTCCGCTGGCGTAGTAGTCGTCGAACACGTCCTGCAGCGTATCGGCCTTCAGTTCGCTGCGCGGTACGTCGAGCGCAGCGGCCAGCGCCTGCAGCCGCACCTCGCCGGCCTCGGCATTGCGCAGCGCCACGATCTGCTGCGGGGCGAGATCGGCCACGCCCGGGTGCAGCGCGCCGTAGGCGTCGTAGCGCACCTGCTGGATCGTGGTGACCGGGCCGAAGCCGTCGCCGGCCCATGCGCCGATGCGTGCGTTGAGGTGGTCTTCGCCCAGCCGGCGGATCAGCATGTCCGTGGCGGTGCTGTCGCTGTCGCGCAGCGACTTCTCCAGCAGCGTGCCGACGGAAAAGCGCTCGCCGGGCGTGTGCTGCAGCATGTCGCCGGCGCCGTCGACCATGTCCTCGGCGCGCAGCACGAGTTCCTCGTCCAGGGTCAGGCGGCCGGCATCGACTTCCTCCAGCACGGCGATCGCGACCGGCACCTTGATCGTCGAGGACAGGTACCACGCGCGGCCTTCGCCGCCGTCGAAGCTGCCGGCCTGGGGGCCGAAGCGGGACACGTGCACGCCGAAGCGGCCGGGCATCGCCGCATCGATGCGCAGCACTTCGTCGCCGAGCGCCACCGCCCACGCCGGCGGCTCGCCGGCATCGTCCGAGGCGTCCGGTGCGCTCTGCTGCTGCGCCTGCCGTTCGACCGGCGAGGGCGGTTCCTGACGGCAGGCGCCCAGCAGCAGGACGGACAGGCAGGCTGCCAGCGGCAGCAGGCGCGGAAGGTTCATCGTCATGGCGGCGCTCGCGGGTCGGAGACGGTCGGAACCGGCGGGGCATCCACGAATACCCCGGACGCGGTGACGGCTGCGCCAACAGCGCGCAGCGCACGTTCGCCCGCGGCGTTGCCGCTGCCGCGCGCGCAGGCGGCGATCACCACGTGCGCGGGCTGCGCGCGCTGGCCGGGCGTCGCCGGCAGCTGGACGATGCCCAGGTCGCAGGTGCGGTGGTACTGGGTACCGGTCTTGTGCGCGAACCGCGTGCCGGCCGGCAGCCCCGCGCGGATGCGGCGGCGGCCGGTCTGCACGCGCTCCATCGTGTCCAGCAGCCACGCGGTCGTCTGCGGCCGCAATGCCTTGCCTTCCACAAGCGTCGCCAGCATGCGCCCGTAGTCGACCAGCGTCGCGCTGTTGACGTGGGTCGCGTAGTAGGCCTCGAACGCGTCGCCCAGGTCGGTCTGCGCGAATGCATCCGGGGTGACGGCGAGCAGCTCGGCCAGCCGGCTCACCCGCGCCGGTCCGGCCGGGCTGCGCTGCAGCGCGAGCAGGTCGCGCGAGCGCAGCGCGGAGGCGCCTGGATGGAACTGCCCGTAGGCCAGGCGCCGCACGTCGGCGAGCGTGGTGATCTGGACGCGTGCGTCGATCAGGTGCGCGGCCACCTCGTTGACCTGCTCCAGACCGACGGTGCGGATCAGCACGTCGGTGGCGGTGTTGTCGCTGTGGATGATCATCTGCTCGAGCAGGTACGACACGCGCAGCCGGCTGCCGGGACCGAACGCGTTGGTGCCGCCGGCGCCGTCGACGAAATCGTCCTCCAGCAGGGACAGCCGGGTGTCCAGCGTCAGTCCGCCGCGATCGATTTCGCGCAGGACCGCGATCGCCACCGGCACCTTCACCCCGGAGGCGAGGTACCACGGCTCCTCGGCCTGGTATGAGTAGGACTCGCCGCGCTCCAGGTGCAGCACATAGACGCCGATGTCGCCGGGATGGCGCGCATCGGCCGCGCGCAGGCGCTGCTCCAGCGCCACGGTCCAGGCCGGCACGGGCAGCGCGCTGGCGGGCGGGGGAGCGGGAAGCGGCTGTGCCGCGGCGATACCGGCTGAGACCAGCGCTGCGACACAGGCGGCCATGCGCGATCGCAGGCGAGCGCATCGCCGCCGCATCAGCCCGCTCCTTCGCGCTGTCGCGTGCGGGCGAGCGTGCGCTTGCCGGACTGCCACAGCCAGATCCACAGCGCGGTGGCCAGGATCAGGCCGATGCCGGTCAGCAGCGCCTGCTGGTAGGACACCGCCTGGTACCAGCCCAGCGTGGTCCGCAGCAGCAGGAAGATCACCGAGATATGCACGATGAAGGCCATCAGCGCATCGCTGCCGACCGTGGTCACCGGCTGCAGGCAGCGTGCCAGCAGGTTGCCGCCGGCGATCGCCAGGGCGAGCAGCAGCAGCGCGCCGCCGACGCTGAACAGCGAGAACAGCAGGCCGGGCGGATGCTTGCCGTCGTTGCCGCCGATCGCCACCAGCGTCGCCTGCAGGTCGTCGCCGGCACCCAGGACGAAGCCGCCCAGCAGGACCAGGCCGGCCAACGCGATGCCGCCGGCCAACGCCATGCGCGCGGCGGTCGCGCCGTGGTGGCGCAGCAGCAGCCCGCCCAGCAGCAGCCCGATCAGCACCAGCGGCAGCCGCGAGAGCTGGCCCCAGGTGTAGTAGTCCGGATGTTCGACCAGCAGCGCCTGCAGCTGCGGCACGCCGCCGAATCCGGTCTGCTGCGGCAGCCACCACGCCAGCCAGATCACCGGCAGCGGACTGAGCCAGCGCAGCCATGCGGGTGTCCTGGCCCACAGCGGCAGCAGCCACGGGATCCACAGCAGGGCAATGGCGTAGAAACCGAGGATCTCCACGAACGACGGGAAATCGCGGTACAGCAGCGTTTCGACGATCTCGTCGCGGCTGCGGTCCCACAGCTCCACCACGGTCAGCGCCTTGTACCAGAACAGCACCAGCAGGCCGCGCCAGAGCAGGGCGTTGCGCCGCCGCGGCCAGTCCTCCTGTCCGGTCTTGGGCACGAAGGCCACCGCCAGCGCCACGCCGAACACGATGAAGAACAGCGAGGAGGAGAACTTGGTCGCCGCATGCACCGGCACCTGACCCCAGTCCGGGAACGCGGAGTAGGGCATCAGGCCGTTGGTGGCGTGCGAGACGATCATCAGGCACACCGCCACGCCGCGTGCGAAGTCGATCGCCGCGATCCGGCGCTGGCTGGCCACGCGGGGTGCCGCGATGGCGCTGGCCGATGCCGTCCGCTCCGTGGCGACGCTTGCCGGCGCGCTCATCGGGCGACCGCCATCGCCGCCTGCGGCCCTGCCGTAGCGGCGGGCAGGGGAGCCGCGAGCACAGACGGTGCCGGGGCAGGATCACCACAGCCGGTCCGCCATGCATCGGCGTCGGCGGGCATGGCGGAGACGCCGCGGCGTCGGAAGGAGGGCATGGCGGCCATGTCGTCGCGTCCGGTGCAGGAGCGGCCCATTCCAGCAGCGCCGCCGTGACGGCAGGGTCAGGCGCGGCGATGGCGCCTGGCCTGGAGCGGGCGCCCATGCGAAGACGCCCGGCGCGTGGCCGGGCGTCGTGCTGCAGCGCGACGCTGGATCAGCCGGCGAGGCGCTGCTTGACCAGGGTCGAGACCAGGCCCATGTCGGCCTGTCCGGCCAGCTGCGGCTTCAGCACGCCCATCAGCTTGCCCATGTCGGCCGGGCCGGCGGCGCCGGTCTGGGCGATGGCGGCATCGATGACCGCCGCGATCGCGGTCTCGTCCATCTTCGCCGGCAGGTAGCGCTCGATCACCACGATCTCGCCGCGCTCGACCTCGGCCAGGTCCTCGCGGCTGGCGGCCTCGTACTGGGTCACCGAGTCCTTGCGCTGCTTGACCATCTTGTCCAGCACGGCCACGACCTGGGCATCGTCCAGCTCGATGCGCTCGTCGACTTCCTTCTGCTTGATCGCGGCATTGATCAGGCGGATCACGCCGAGACTGTGCTTGTCGCCGGACTTCATGGCGGCCTTCATCTCGTCGGTCAGTCGTTGCTTCAGGCTCATCGTGCACCTCGTTGTGCGGTGGTTCTCAAGGACGGGCGGACGGGGCACCGTCGCGCCGGGCATGCGTGAAACACAAAAAGCCGGTCACGCGCGAGCGTGCCGGCTTGTTGCGGAGCATCGGACGAAGGCGGCCCGGAGGGGCGCCAACCCCGCTGCTGCGTGACTCAGTACAGGCGCTGACGCTTGGTGACGTCGCGCGACATGCGACGCAGCTGGCGCTTCACCGCGGCGGCGGCCTTGCGCTTGCGCTCCTGGGTCGGCTTCTCGTAGAACTCGCGCTTGCGGGTTTCGGCCAGGACACCGGCCTTCTCGCAGGTGCGCTTGAAGCGACGCAGCGCAAACTCGAAGGGCTCGTTCTCGCGGACTTTGACGCTGGGCATGGAATCTCCGGACACAAAATAACCGGGACCGACCCGGTGAGCCGCGCATCATAGCCCTGCCTTCCGGGCAATGCAAGCGCGATGTCGCGGTCTGGCATCCGGCGGCAGGCAGCCCCATCCTTGTCCGCATGAAAGTCCTCGGCATCGAATCCTCCTGCGACGAAACCGGCGTGGCCGTCTACGACACCGGCCTGTCCGGCGCCGCCGGCCTGCGCGCCCATGCGGTCTACAGCCAGATCGCGCTGCACGCCGAGTACGGCGGCGTGGTGCCGGAACTGGCCAGCCGCGACCACGTGCGCAAGCTGCTGCCGCTGATCCGCCAGACCCTGGCCGAGGCCGGCCTGACCGTGGCCGATCTCGATGGCGTGGCCTATACCGCCGGCCCGGGCCTGGTCGGCGCGCTGCTGGTCGGCGCCGGCACCGCGCGCGCGCTGGCGTGGGCGCTGGACGTGCCGGCGGTGGGCGTGCACCACATGGAAGGCCACCTGCTGGCGCCGCTGATGGAGGACGACCCGCCGCAGCCGCCGTTCGTCGCGCTGCTGGTCTCCGGCGGGCATACCCAGCTGGTCGCGGTCGAGGCGATCGGCCGTTACCGGTTGCTGGGCGAGACCCTGGACGATGCCGCCGGCGAGGCCTTCGACAAGACCGCCAAGCTGATGGGGCTGCCGTATCCGGGCGGTCCGCAGCTGGCCGCGCTGGCTGAACAGGGCACGCCCGGCAGCTACCGCTTCGCACGGCCGATGACCGACCGGCCCGGCCTGGATTTCAGCTTCAGCGGCCTGAAGACCCAGGTGCTGCTGGCCTGGCAGAAATCCGACCAGGCCGCGCAGACCCGTGCCGACATCGCGCGCGGCTTCGAGGATGCGGTGGTCGAGACGCTGGCGATCAAGTGCCAGCGCGCGCTGGACGCGGCCGGCAGCGACACCCTGGTGGTCGCCGGCGGCGTGGGCGCCAACAAGCGCCTGCGCGCGCAGCTGCAGCAGATGTGCGCGAAGCGTGGCGGGCGCGCGTGTTTCCCGCGGCCGTCACTGTGCACCGACAACGGCGCGATGATCGCGTTCGCCGGTGCGCTGCGGCTTCAGGCCGGCCAGCACGAGGGCGCGGAAGTGAAGGTCACTCCGCGCTGGGACATGGCGGCGCTGCCGGCGGTGTGAGTGGCCGCGCGCCGCGTGCGCGCAGCATCCCGTCGAACAAGGCCTGCCAGCGGGCCATCACCGCCGCGCTGGAGAACCGCTGCACGTTGCGGTAGGCCGCATCGCCCATGGCCTGCCGCAATGGCGCATCGCCGAGCAGCCGGTCCAGCCGCTCCGCCATCTGCGTGACATCGCCGCTGTCGACCAGGAAGCCGTCCTCGCCATCGGCGATGATGTCGCGCGGCCCGCTGTGGCAGTCGAACGCGACCACCGGTACCCCGCAGGTCATCGCCTCGATCAGGACCATGCCGAAGCCTTCGTAGCGCGAACTCAGCGCGAGGACCGAACCACCGAGCAGGACCTCGCGCACGTCGTCGGTGGCGCCCTCCAGCGCGACGCTGCCGGACACGCCCAGGCGGGCTGCCAGACGGGCCAGGCCGGTCTTGTCGCCGGGGCCGACGATGTGCAGCCTGCTGCCCGGGTGCCGTGCGGCGATCCGCGCCCAGGCCCGCACCAGCAGGTCGAAGCGCTTCTGCCGGGTATTGCGCCCAAGCGCGAGCACGCGCACGCCATCCAGCGCCGCGCGTGGCCCGTTCGGAAAGCTCTGCGCGTTGGGAATCACCGCAATGTTGTCCAGCGCGCCCCAGGCCTGCCGGTCCTCCTCGGTCAGCACCACGAACCGGTCGTAGCGGGCGATCAGCGCGTAGTCGGCATGCTTGTACAGCCGCAGCAGGCCGCGCAGCAGCGGAATCCGCTCCAGCCCGTACAGGTACTGCGCGCTCTTGTGCTTGGCGAAATGCAGTTCCAGCAGCGTGGCGCTGCCGCCGGCCACCGCATGCACGTGCCGCGACCACGTGTCGAACATCGAGACGACGATGTCGCTGCCGATCTGCGCCAGCACGCGTGCGGCGGCATCCAGGAACTGCCTGCGATGGGCGCGTGCGCGCAGTCGCGCCGACAGCCCCTTGCGGTACAGGTGCTCGCAGTCCAGCGACCACATGCGGATGCCGGGATGGAAGGCGAAGAAGGTCGGGCGTCCAGCAGTGCTGCCGATCGAGACGATGTGCACCTCGTGGCCGGCCTCGGCGAGCGCGTTGCACTTGTTGGCCAGCACGCGCTCCATCCCGCCGTGCGCGGTGACGTCCTTGAGGAAATACGTGATCTTCACTGCAACAGGCCCGACCGCGTTGGCGCGTGGGCGCAATCGTACATGTAAACTGGAGCGCGACATCGGCGGGGCGCTATGGACAAGGTATTCATCGAAGGGCTGGAGATCGACGCGCTGATCGGCATCTACGACTGGGAGCGCCGGATCCGCCAGACCCTGCGCTTCGATCTGGAGATGGCCTTCGACAACCGCGTTCCGGCGGCCAGCGACGACATCGCCCACACCCTGGACTACAAGGCGGTCAGCAAGCGCCTGATCGCCTTCGTGCAGCAGTCCGATTACGGGCTGGTGGAGACGCTGGCCGAGCGTTGCGCGGCGATCGTGCTGGACGAGTTCCGGGTGCCGTGGGTGCGGCTGAAACTGAGCAAGCCCGGCGCCGTGCGTGGTGCGCAGGCGGTGGGCGTGATGATCGAACGGTCGCGGACGGACGCGACGCAGCAGGAGTAGCACGGCAATGGCGGTGATGGCGGTGGCGGGAACGGCGGCAGCGGCGACGATCCGGTGGCTGGATGGACTCGAGAGCGCGCTTCAGCCGTATCCCTGGGCCTATCCACTGTTGACGCTGGGCGCGCTCGCGCTTGCCGCATGGCTGGCCAATTTCGTCACCAAACGGATCCTGCTGCGCGGCCTGCGCCGCGTGCTGGGCCTGCTGGCCGGCGGCTTTGACAGCGATCGGAGCGTGCCGCTGCGGGTGATCTCGCGCCTGGCCAACGTGGTGCCGGCGCTGGTGATCTCGGCCGGCATCGGCTGGGTGCCGGAACTGCCGCCGGCCCTGGTGGCGTTCGTCCACGGCGCGTGCAAGGTCTGGGTGGTGCTGACCGTGGCGCTGGCGGTCTCGCACGCGCTGGACGCGCTGAACCTGGTCTACGAGCGCCGCCCCGACGCGCGCAACAAGCCGATCAAGGGCTACCTGCAGGTGGCCAAGATCGTGGTGTTCGTGCTCGCGGGTCTGTCGATCGTGGCGACGCTGGCCGGCGTCAAGATGCTGCACCTGATCACCGGTCTGGGCGCCGCCACCGCGGTGCTGATGCTGATCTTCCAGGACACGATCCTGTCGCTGGTGGCCAGCGTGCAGATCAGCGGCGACGGCCGCGTGCGCCTGGGCGACTGGATCGAGATGCCCAGCCAGAACGCGGACGGCGACGTGATCGACATCGCGCTGCATACGGTCACCGTGCAGAACTGGGACAAGACCGTCACCACGATCCCGACCAAGAAGCTGATCAGCGAGTCGTTCAAGAACTGGCGCGGCATGCAGGAATCGGGTGGGCGCCGGATCAAGCGCGCGCTGTACCTGGACCAGTCCAGCGTGCGCTTCCTCGACCCGACCGAGCAGGCCGATCTGAAGCGCTTCGCGCTGCTGCGCGATTACCTGGCCGACAAGGAGCGCGAGCTGGCCGAGTGGAACGGACGGCTGGCGCCGGACGACGCGCTGCCGGTCAATGCGCGCCGGGTCACCAACCTGGGCACCTTCCGCGCGTACGTGCAGCAGTACCTGCGCAAGCATCCGGGCATCAACCAGGACATGACCCAGCTGGTGCGGCAGCTGCAGCCCGGCTCGACCGGCCTGCCGCTGGAGGTCTACTGCTTCACCGCCAGCGTGGCCTGGGCGGTGTACGAGGGCACGCAGTCGGACATCTTCGACCACCTGATGGCGATCCTGCCGGAGTTCGGCCTGCGCGTGTTCCAGGAGCCCAGCGGCGCCGATTTCCGCACGCTGCTGGCGGCCGGGGCCGCGTCACCGCCCGCGCCAGCAGGCCCGCAGCAGCGCGCCTGACCGGCATCACCCGCGGCAGCGGGCGGAGCCTCCGCGGATTCAACGGCAGGCCACGCCTGGCTGCGGTACGAATCCTGGATGATCGGCGAGCCGCACCACGCCGACGCGGCCCTGCAGGTCTGCGCGCGAGCGGAAGTAGCGCTCGGCCTGTGCCACATAATCGTCCGGCGCCGCCACGTCGCAGACGCCGAAGCGGGCCATGTCGACCGGGTCCAGCGTGTACATGTAGCCGCCGTCCGTTCCGGTGACCCGCGGCAGTTCCAGATGGTCGCCCAGGCACAGCAGGCGGTCGTCGATGCCGCCGCCGTCGAAGATCCGGCGATGGCCGGCCTTGGTGTCCCGGACGGTCTGCACGAACTGCGCCGCATGCGCATCCAGATCCTGCTCGAACTGCCTGCGGACGTCTTCGTCGGTGCCGGCGGTGCGCTCCTGCGAGCGCTCGATCCGGAGCGCGCCGCCATAGTTGCGCCGCAGCCAGCCGCGCCAGTACGCCGGATCTTCGGAGAATCCGGTCGGGCAGGAGTTGTGGAACATCACCAGGCTGCCGGGAGCGATGGTCCTGCTGCGCGCGGGCACGAAAAGATAGTTGGCGCAGGAGGAGCCGCAGCCACGGCCGACGACCTCCACCGCCAGGCGGCGCGCGTGCACCGCCTCCCCGGCCGCGATCGCGGCGACCGCGTCGCCGCCGCGCGAGGTGACCACCAGGCGCGACACCGTCGCCGGCGCGGCCACCAGCGCCTGCAGCAGCCGGTTCACGTCGCGCACCTCGAGCGCGCCGTAGTAGTGCAGCGCATCGCCTTCGACGAAGACCTGTGCCGGCTCGCTGTCCCAGTCGGGTGCCGGCTTCGCCGCGTCCTGCGCGCGTGCGGGCACGGCGAGGGCGAGGGCCATCAGCAACGTGAATGCGCTCCACTCCATCTGCATGCGTGTCATCCGGCTCCGCTGTGTTGCGCCGAGTGTGAGCGGGGCGATGCCGGCTGTCACGGCCGGGTCCACCCGGCGGTCGGTGCAATTCGTCCGCGGGCCGTCGATCCCGTCCTTGTGCCGGGCGCAGCGCGCATGCCGGGAATGACGACGCGCGCCCGTCAAGGCTGGCGCCGGTTCGGGAGGCCCTGCGCGGATGGGCATCGCATCTGCATCGCGCGACATGCCAAGCGCCGTGCTGCCGCCCTTCTGCAAAGGAGATGCCACGCGCGCAGCGGCGCATGGCGTCCAGGCCCAACCTAGCCATCCCCGGCGGTGCTGAATAGAATCGCGCTGCACAGCATCATGGGCCCGTCATGACCTACTGCGTCGGCATCGAAGTGGACGAAGGCCTGGTCTTCGCCGCTGACACCCGGACCAACGCCTCGCTCGACGACGTGCGCGTGCATCGCAAGCTGCACACGTTCGAGTATCCGGGCGAGCGCGCGCTGGTGGTGATGAGCTCGGGCAATCTGGCCACCACCCAGCTGGCGATCTCGCGCTTGCGGCGCGATGCCGACGACCCGGCCGCCGCACGCAGCCTGCGCAGCTTCCGGCACCTGTTCGAGGTGGCCGAGTACGTCGGCGAGGTGCTGGTGGCCAGCCAGGTCCAGCTCAGCGAGGAGGACCGGCACAACGGCATCAGCACCCAGGCCACGTTGATCCTCGGTGGCCAGATCGCCGGCGAGCGGCCGGGGCTGTACATGGTCTATTCACTGGGCAACTGCATTTCCGCCTCGCCGGAGACCCCGTACCTGCAGATCGGCGAGTCCAAGTACGGCAAGCCGATCCTGGACCGCATCATCCGCGCCGATACCCGGCTGGAGGACGCCGCGCGCTGCGCGCTGGTGTCGATCGACTCGACCATCCGCTCCAACCTGTCGGTGGGCCTGCCGGTGGACCTGGCGGTGCTGCGCGCGGGCGACCTGCGCATCAGCCAGCAGATGCGGCTGGACGCCGATACGCCGCTGTTCGCCGAGATCCATGGCACCTGGTCGCGCAAGCTCGAGCACGCGGTGCGGACGCTGCCGCGCTTCCCGTGGGAGCCCGCACTGGACGAAGCGGCGGACGAAGCGCAGGATGCGTCGCCATCGCACGGCGGCGCCGGCCCGGCCCCGCGTCCGTAGCACAGGACCACGCAGACGCCATGCATCCAGTCAGCGACAACGGGGAAGGCGCACCAGTGCGTGTGCTGCTCAGTCTTGGCAGCAACATCGAACCGCAGCGCCACCTGCGCGCGGCGATGGACGCGCTGGCCGCCCGGTTCGGCACCCTGACCGCCTCGCCCGCCTACAGCACGCCGGCGGTCGGCTTCGACGGTGCGCGGTTCCTCAACAACGCGGTGGCGCTGGAGACGGCGATGCCGCTGCAGGCCCTGGAAGACTGGCTGCATGCACTGGAGGACGCGCACGGCCGCGACCGCAGCGGCCCACGCCTGAGCGACCGGACCCTGGATGTGGACGTGGTGTTCTACGGCGATCTTGTCCAGCGCGATGGCGACAAGGTCAGGATCCCGCGGCCTGAACTGAAGCACGCCTTCGTGCTCAAACCGCTGGCCGACATCGCCCCCGACTTCGTCGATCCGCTCAGTGGCCGCGCGCTGGAAGCGCTGTGGCGCGCGCATCCGCAGCATGCCGATGCCTTCGACGTGTTGCCGCTGTAGCGCCACGCGTCGCTCCCGACTTTATCTATTGATGGACCGTGCCCTATGACATCCCGCTGGCTCGACTCGCCTGAACGTTATGGCCTGGTCTCGCGTCTGCTGCACTGGTCGATGGCCGCGCTGCTGCTGTGGCAGTACATCGGCATGACGGTGAAGATCGTGCTCGGCCGGCATGCGCTGACCGCGTTCCTGGTCGGCACGCACAAGCCGGTCGGTACCGTGCTGATGCTGCTGATCCTGCTGCGTGGCGTGTGGGGGCTGTCGCAGTGGCGTCGGCGTCCGCCGCATCCGGCTGGCGCGGTCGGGCGGCTGGCTGCGCTTGGCCATGCGCTGCTGTACGCGTTGATGGCGTGGATTCCGCTGGTCGCGCTGCTGCGCGAGTACGGCAAGGGACGCGGCTTCGCCCCGTTCGGCATGCCGCTGTTCCCGCAGACCGGCCAGGAGATCGGCTGGATGCTGTGGCCGGCCGACCTGTCGCACGGGGTGCTGGCGTGGGTGCTGCTGGCGCTGGTCGCCGGACATGTGGCGATGGTCGCGCTGCACCAGGTCTGGTGGCGGGACGCCACCCTGTCGCGGATGGTCGGCAGGCTTTAGGCGTCGCGCTGGTCGCATCGGCGATGCTGTCGCTGCGATCCGTGCATGGCCGCGGCATGCGGGCCGGTCACGGAAAGCACGGTACCGGCGTCGATGCGCGACGTGGTGCGGCCGGCAGGGCGCGCGGTGCAGCGCGAGTGATGGTGGCCGCGCGCGCCTAGTCGCGGCCGCCGTCGACGTGCAGGACCTGGCCGGTGATGTAACCGGCATCGGCCGACAGCAGAAAGCGTACCGCCGCGGCGATGTCGTCGGCCTCGCCGGTCCGGCCCAGCGCAGTCGCATCGAGGATCGCCTGGCGTGCCGCGTCGTCCTTGCCGTGCTCCGGCCACAGGATCGCACCGGGCGCGACCGCGTTGACCCTCACCCCGGGCGCCAGTTCCAGCGCCAGGCTGCGGGTCAGCGAGACCAGCGCGGCCTTCGCCGCGCTGTACAGCGGGTGCCCGGCCAGTGGCCGCCCGGCATGCAGATCGGCGAGGTTGACGATCGCACCGCCGGCCGCATGCAGATGCGGGGCGGCCGCCTGCGCCAGGAACAGCGGCGCACGCGCGTTGACCGCAAACAGGTCGTCCCACTGCGCCGGTGTCGCCATGCCCAGCGGGGTCGGATAGAAGTTGGAGGCGTTGTTGACCAGCGCATCGAGCCGGCCGTAGTGGTCGACCGTCCGTGCGACAAGCTCGGGAAGACGGTCGAACGCGCGCAGATCGGCGCTCAGCACCAGCACGCTGCCGGTGCGGATCGCGTCGAGTTCGGCGGCCAGCGCCGCCATTTCCGCCTGCGAACTGTGGTGGTGCAGGGCCAGGTCGTAGCCGGCCGCATGCAGCTGGCGCGCGATCGCCGCACCGATGCGGCGGGCGGCGCCGGTGACCAGGGCGACGGGTCGGGATTCGCTCATGCGTCAGGCTCGCTCGGCTATGCTGGCCATTGTCCCTTCTGTTCCACGCCGATGCACGCCGATCTGCCGCCCCCCGATACCGAAGCCCTGCAGCACAGCGATGAACTGGCCGCGCGCCTGCGCGCCACGATCATGCAGGAAGGCGGCAGCATCCCATTCTCGCGGTTCATGGAGCTGGCGCTGTACGCGCCCGGGTACGGCTACTACAGCGCCGGCAGCACCAAGTTCGGCGCCGCCGGCGATTTCGTCACCGCGCCCGAGCAGGGCCGGCTGTTCGCGGCCACCGTCTCCAACGTACTCGCCGACGCGCTGCGCCAGCTCGGCCCCCAAGCGCGCGTGCTCGAACTCGGCGGCGGCAGCGGCGTGTTCGCCGAGGTCGCGCTGAAGCGGTTGCTGGCGCTGGATGCGCTGCCGGACCGCTACGCCATCCTCGAGCCGAGCGCCGACCTGCGCGAGCGCCAGCGCGAGCACCTGCAACGTGCGCTGACGCCGACCGTGTTCGAGCTGGTCGAGTGGCTGGATGGCCCGTTCGACGACGAATGGAACGGCGTGCTGTTCGCCAACGAGGTCATCGACGCATTGCCGACGCCGCGCTTCACCCTGCGCGATGGCGAGGTGATGGAGGAGCATGTCGCGCTCGATGGCGATGGCCGCTTCGTCCGCAGCGACCGCCCGGCCGATCCGCTGATGGCCGCGGCCGTGCGTCACGTCGAGCGCTACCTGGAAACGCCGTTCGCCGAGGGCTACCGCTCCGAGCTGCTGCCGCAGTTGCCGTACTGGATCCAGGCGGTGGCCGGCGGGCTGCGCTCCGGCGCGATGCTGTTCGTCGATTACGGCTACAGCCGCCGCGAGTACTACCAGCACGACCGCAGCGACGGCACCGTGCGCGCGTTCTACCGGCACCGCATGCATGGCGACGTGCTGCGCTGGCCGGGCCTGCAGGACATCACCGCCTCGGTCGATTTCACCGCGCTGGCCGAGGCCGGGACCGGTGCCGGTTTCGACCTGGCCGGCTACTGCAGCCAGGCCAGCTTCCTGCTCGGCAACGGGCTGGACGTGCTGCTGGCCGAGGCCGAATCGCGCAGCGACGAGGTCGGCCAGCTGCGCCTGCGCCAGGAGGTCAAGCGCCTGACCATGCCCGAGCACATGGGCGAGCGCTTCCAGGCCATGGCGTTCTCGCGCGACATCGAACTGGGCCAGGCGTTCCTGCTCGGCGACCTCACCTGGCGCCTGTGAGCATGGCGGCGCCGCGGGTGTTGAAGCCGCTGCGCTGGCCGGCGTTCTGGGTCGCGCTGTGGGGCGTGGCGGTGCTGGTGGTGGTGGTCGGCAGCCTGAGCGCACCGGTGACGCTGGAACTGCCGCGCAACAGCGACAAGGTCCAGCACTTCCTCGCCTACGGACTGCTGGCCGCGTCGGCGGTGCAGCTGTTCGCCGACCGGCACTGGCGCCGGGTCGGCCTGGGCCTGGTGCTGCTGGGCGTCGCGCTGGAGTTCGCCCAGGGCGCGCTGACCGACAACCGCCAGGCCGATCCCTGGGACGCGCTGGCCAACACCGTCGGCGTGCTGCTGGGGCTGTCCACGCGGCTGACGCCGCTGCGCGACCTGCTGCTGCGCTGCGTGCCTGCGCGCCGCTGAGCGTCCGTCCGCGATCAATCGCGATCCGGCAAGGCGTCGGCGAAGGCAGCTGCGCGCCGCTTCTCGTGCCAGCGGCAGCCCTGGACGACCGCGGCGGCCACGGACAGCAGCCAGACGACGGACAGCAGCACATGCCAGGCCCCGTCGGGATCGATGCTGGCGGCGCCGCTGGCGGGCACCAGCCGCATCGCGCCGAGTGGCCCGGCGGAGAACAGCAGCCGGGTCACCGCGTTGCGGCCCAGATGCATGCCGGGCAGCGCGGCGATCGCACCGGTCGTGGTGAACGCGCGGGCCAGCATCAGGCCCATCGCACCGGTTATCACCAGCACGTAGGCCATCGCGACCGGTTGCCCGAGAACACCGTCACTGAGCCAGTGGTGGATCCCGAACGCGGCCGCGTCGAGCCATACTGCGCGCCATGGGCCCAGCCAGCGCACCGCCCGGTGCAGCAGACAGCCGCGAAACAGCAGCTCCTCGTACACGACCGAATCGAGCACGAATCTGGCGCCCTGCAGCAGGGTGGGAGGCGCCGTCTGCCTTGGCGGTGACGCTGTCGCCGGTTGCCCAGTTGCTGCACGGCGGCGGCCAGGCCGAGCGGCACGGCGCCTGTCGCGGACTCGACGCCTCTGCGCGCCGGCCTGTCGATTCCCAGTGCCGGCGAGCCCTTGCCTTCCAGGCGAAGGCGCATCCAGCTGACGCCAGCAAGACGACTCCGATCATCGCGCTTGCGCCATCCATGAGGGGCGCGTCGCTCCGTGTCATCGGACGGGTGCGCGGTGGCGGCAGTCTATGCCGGCGGCAGCGGACACGCGTCGGGCGCATGACCGGTGCATGGCGCGCCCGGTCGCGGGCAGGCGGCACCCTTGTCGGCGCACCGGCGCAGCAATGCGGTGGGCATGCCGCGATCGCGTGCCGGCCATCGACGGCCGGCACGGCGTTCGCCCGGACCGCGCGTTGCTCAGCGCGGCACGAGGGTGGCCCGGTCCAGCACCCACATCCGTGGCCGGGTGTCGCCGGTGAAGCGCAGGCACAGGTCGCGGCGGCCGGCGATGTCGGCGGGCAGTGGCGCGGTGACCTCGATGAAACCATCGGCGCCGGGTGCGGCGGGCAGCGGCACGCTGGCCAGCCGCTCGCCACCGCAGCCATCGGCGTGGATGTCGAGCTCGCCGTGCGCGGAACGCGCCGGTTCGAAGCGGCGTGCCGGTTCGTCGTGGGCCAGCTGGAAGTAGTACGGGATCCGCCCGGCACGCACCCTGACCGCGGCGATGCCGGTCAGGTCGGCGCCGTTCCACTGCGAGCACGGATAGAAGATCGTGGTGTTGAAGATCGCGCGCTCGCCGTCGGCCGGTCCGTCGTCCTCGAGCCGGAGCAGCAGTGCACCGGCATCGGGGCACAGGTCGAGCTGTTCGTCGGTGCGGCTCAGCAGCGCGGCAGCGTCGTAGGCGAAGCTGCGCGACGCCGCCAGCGGACGGCCCTGGGCGAAGGCCGCCGTGCGCACCTGCGCCGGCAGGCGCAGCTGCAGCGGGGTGGTGTAAACCGCCGCATCCGTGCCCGGCTCGCTGCCATCGGTGGTGTAACGCACCTCGTAGCCCAGCGGGTTGGCCAGCGTCACCTCGACCGTGCCGGCGGCACGCTCGTCCTTTGCGACCGCATCGACCTGGAATGGCGTCTGTGCATAGCCAATGTCCCAGCGCCGGTAGCGCTCCAGCTGCACCGGCAGGCGTTCGAGGAAGCCGGCGTAGTCCTTCGATGCCTGCGGGCTCCAGCCGGTTTCGGCCACGGCGGCCAGGCGCGGGAACATGTGGTGCTGCAGGCGCGCGAAGGTGCGGGTGTGCTCGGTCCACAGATTGGCCTGCAGGCCGAGGATGTGGTGGTGCTGGCTGGCTTCCAGCTCTGCCGGCACCGGCTCGAAGTCGTAGACCTGCTGCAGCGTGATCGTCGCCGGGCGCCCCGGCGGCTCGTCGGGCGAGGACGTCTGCAGGTAGTCCAGATACAGCGACGACACCGGCGACATCACCACGTCATGGCCGGCGCGTGCGGCCTGCAGGCCGCCTTCGGTACCGCGCCAGGACATCACCGTGGCCTCGGCCGGCAGCGGCGCTTCGAGGATCTCGTCCCAGCCGATCAGGCGTTTGCCGTGGCCGGCCAGGAACTTCTCCAGCCGCGCGACCATCACGCCCTGCATCGCCATCTCATCCCTGGCGCCGAATTCGCGCATGCGCTGCTGCACGCGGGCCGAGGCCTCCCACTGGTCCTTGACCGCCTCGTCGCCGCCGATGTGGAAATAGGTGCCCGGGAACAGCGGGATCATCTCGGCGATCACGTTCTCGAGGAATTCGAAGGTGGCGTCCTCGACGTTGAACAGATTCGGGAACACGCCCCATTCGCTGGACGGCACCAGCGGCTGGTCGGTGGTGCCCAGCTCCGGGTAGGCGGCGATCGCCGCGGTGGCATGGCCGGGAACGTCGAACTCGGGAACGACGGTGATCTGGCGCGCGGCCGCATAGGCGACCACGTCGCGGATCTGGTCCTGGGTGTAGAAGCCGCAGTACGGGCGCGGCTGGCCGGTCGCCGGCTCGATGCCGCCGTCGCCGGCCGGGATGCGGCAGCCGCCGATCTCGGTGAGCTTCGGATACCGCTTGATCTCGATGCGCCAGCCCTGGTCGTCGGTCAGATGCCAGTGCAGGGTGTTGAGTTTGTGCAGTGCCATCGCATCGATGACCTGCTTGGTTTCTTCCACGGTCCAGAAATGACGCGCGGGGTCGAGCATGAAGCCGCGCCAGCCGAAGCGCGGCGCGTCCTCGATGCGCACCGCCGGCACCACCAGTGCGGCATCGGCGTCCACGGACGAGGTGGCCAGCTGCAGCAGCGTCATCGCGCCGTAGAACAGCCCGCGCGGCGTGCCCGCGCTGATGCGGACGCCGTCGGCATCGGACTGCAGTACATAGCCTTCGGGATGGCCGTCGGCCCGGGTCGGGTCGATCGTGAAGCGGATGCCGCCCGTCCTGCCGTCGTCGGTGATCGAGAGTGTCGGACCCTTGCCCTTCGCCAGCAGGTCGACGAACTGCGTGGCGACCGCCTGCGCGCCGTCGCCTTCGGCCAGCAGCGGTGTCTGCGCCGTGATCGTGTACCGGCCCTGGGCCGGTGCCAGCGAGGCAGGGGCCGGGATGAGGACGGGTGCGGCCACCGTCGCCGCATCCGGCACGCTGCTGGCGTTCCCTGACGCCGTGCATGCCGTCGACAGGGCGAGTGCGGCCACCAGCAGGAGGCGCGAATGGGCGAATGGATGCATGTGCTGCCTGGTCGTGTGAGGCGGGACACGGCACCGTCCCGCGGGAGTGTCGCCCGGGGAAGACCGGCCATTGCAGGCCGGTCGTCCCCGGAGCCTGGCGGTGACGGAGCCAATCCGCCAGGCCGGTGCGCCGGTCAGTAGCTGATGCGCAGGTTCAGGTAGTACTGGCGCCCATTGGCATAGAACGCGTAGGGCAGGTATCCGGCATCGCTGTCGGTGTAGTACTTGTAGGTCGGGTTGTTGAGGTTCAGGCCATCGACCGAGACCGACAGCCAGTCGGTGAAGCGGTACGACAGCGACGCCGAGAGGTTGCCGACGCTCTTCTGGTAGAAGTCGTCGGTACGGCTGACGCCGGCGAAGAAGTCGTCGCGCCAGGTCCAGCTCACGCGCGCGCTCAGCCGGTCGTTCTCGAAGTAGCCGGCGAGGTTGTAGGTGCTCTTGGAGGTGCCGTTGAGCGGCGCGCCGTCGGTGGTCTCGCCATCGGCCCAGGTGTAGTTGGCCGAGACGCCGAACCACTCGCCGATCGGCTGCTGGTAAGCCAGTTCGAAGCCCTTGATCTTGCCGTTGGTGTTGACCGGGACGGAGACCTCGTAGTCGGCGTACACGGGGGTGCCCGCGGCGAGGCTCGCCGCCTGGTCGAGGTACTGGATGGTGGTGGTGCCGAAGTTGATGTAATCGTCCAGCTGCATCGCGAACACGCCGAACGAGAGCAGCGCACGCGGTGCGAAGTACCACTCGATGGCCGCGTCGTAGTTGGTCGAGATGATCGGATCCAGCTGCGGATTGCCGCCGCTGCCGGTGTGGGTCAGGTCGGCCAGCGACAACGAGCCCGCCAGCGCCGAGTAGTCCGGACGGGTCATGGTCTGCGACACGGCGAAGCGCGTCACCAGGTCGTCGGACAGGTTGATCTTGATGTTGGCGCTGGGCAGCAGGCGCTTGTAGTCGTTCTGTTCCACGATCGGCAGATAGTCGCCGAACGCCGACCCGGTGACCGCGCCGGGGATGCCCGAGCCGACAGGAAGGGCCTGGTTGTAGCGGACATCGGTCCTGGTGCTGACGTAGCGCAGGCCGAAGTTGCCGCTCCACGCCGTGCCTTCCAGATTCGCCTGGAGGTAGGCGGCGCCGATCTTCTCCTTCACGCCGTAGACGTCGGAGAAGTAGAAGCGCGAGACCGGATCGCGGTTGGCGAAGCGCTCGTTGAGATCCGCGAGCTGCTCCGGCGTGTAGTACCAGATGCCGCCGGGGAAGCTGCCGCCCAGATCGCTGCCGTAGTCGCCCGGATAGACGCCACCGGTAGTCGGGTAGTTGCCGATGTCGTTCCAGTCGGTGGCGAAGTTCGGGCCCTGCGCGATCTCGAAGTCGTTGCGGCGCTCGTGCTCGGAGTAGCGCGCGCCGAAGTCCAGCGAGCTCAGCACGCTGCTGGCATCGGCGAACAACGTGGCATCGGCCGCGAACCAGTCCTCCTCGTCGCGTACGTCGATGGCCTGGCCGCCGAAGATCCAGCCGCTGCCGATCATGTGGTTGGAGGGCGTGTTGTTGCCGCCCAGCGTCCAGTCGATCGGGTCGCCGAGACCCCCCATCGACCAGCTCGCGCCGCCATTGGGCGCCAGCCCGGTTTCGATCACGTCCTGGGTCGGGCTGCTGCCCTTGCCCTGGGTGGTGCCCAGCTGGAACTTCAGCGTGAGGTTGTCGGTCGCCTGCCAGTCGGTGTCGAGCGTCACGTACTTCGACTCGGAGGACGCACCGGGACGGGAGATCATGTCGTACACGCCGTAGGGCGTCGGCGCGGCCGGGTCGCCCACGCCGGATGCGTAGGTCGCCTGGGTCAGCACGCCGTTGCGGATCACGTAGCCGGGCTGCGGCGCCCGGGTGTTCGCGAACTGGCTGGTCCACAGCATGTAGTTGCGGTTGTAGTTGTCCGCTTCGAGCTTGGAATAGAACGCGTTGAGGTTCAGCGACAGCGTGTCGGTCGGCTTGACCTGGATGCCCAGCACGCCACCCTTCCGCTCGCGCTGCTGCTCGAAGTAGGTGGCACCGAGCAGGTTCGGGTAGTACACGCCGGCCAGATCCGGATTGGTCGCCACCACCGCCGCGTCGTCCGCGATCTGGCCGTAGCCGCCGACGACCTCCTGGCCGTCGCGGCGCAGACTGCGCTTCTCGACGAAGCCCTGCACCATCACGCCGAAGGTGTTGGCGTCGTTCTTCCAGTTCAGCAGGCCGCTGAACTGGGGCTCGGTGTCGCCGGGCAAGTCCGAATAGACCGCGCCGAGCGAGGCCTCGGCGGTGAACGGATCGGCGAAGTTGAGCGGCTTGCGGGTGACGATGTTGACCGAGCCGGCGCTGCCGCCTTCGACCAGCTTCGCTTCCGAGCTCTTGTGCACCACGACCTGCTCGACGATCTCGGCCGGCAGCAGCGAGTAGCTGACGCTGCGGCCGACGTTGGCGACCTGGCTCAGCACGAACCAGTCGCCGGTGCCGACGGTATGGCCGTTGACCAGGGTCTGGGTCAGGCTCGGATTGGTGCCGCGCAGGCTCACCCGGTCGGCCTCGTCGAATGCGCCCTCGCTCGCGCTGGACGAGCTGATGTTCACGCCCGGCAGCTCGCGCAGCGTGTCGGCGACGTTCTTGGCCGGCAGCTTGCCGATGTCCTCCGCGGTGATGACGTCGACGTGGGACTGCGCGTCGCGCTTGGTATCCAGCGAGCGCTCCAGGCTGCCGCGGATGCCGGTCACGACCACCGTGTCGAGCTCGGTCGGATCGGCGTCGGGAGCCGGCTGCTGCGCCTGCGCGGAAAAGGCCAGGCATGAGGTGACGGCGACGAACAGAATGCTCTTGCGGTACTTCATGATGTCTCTCCTCATCATTGTCTGAGTGGGCCGGGCGATCCCGGCGACGACTGCTTCAGGCGCGATGGCCGGACCGTGCCTCGCGCGCATTCCCCTGGTCCTGCAGACCCCGATCCTTAGTCCCGCTCCTGCATTCCCGATTCCAGATACCAGCTGGCCGCGCCGATCACGCCCAGCTGGCCGTGTTCCACCAGGCGCACCGATACCCGCTCCAGCGCTTCGCGCATCGGCCCCTTGTTGAGGAAGCGCGCGACGAAGTCGCTGCGCAGCAGGTAGTCGCGGATGTGCGGCAGGATGCCGCCAGCCAGGTATACGCTCTGCACGCCGTAGAGCAGGGCCATGTCGCCGACCGCGCTGCCGAGCAGGCCGCAGAACACGTCCAGCGCCTCGCGCGCCCGGGCGTCGCTGCCCTCCAGCGCGGCGGCGGTGATGTCGCCCGGCCGTGCGAACCGCGGCGCATCGCCACGCAGCGCGCACAGCGCGGTGTAGATGTTGAGCAGCCCGGGTCCGGACAGCGCGTGCTCGATCGGCACATGGCTGCGCTGGCGCAGCATCTCCCGCAGCAGGTCCATTTCCAGGTCGGTGCCTGCGGCAAGCGCGGCCTGGCCCGGCTCGGTCGCCAGCACCACCGGCCGTGCGCCGGTGGGGATCCAGACCGCGCCGCCCAGGCCGGTGCCCGGGCCCAGGACCAGCGCCGGACCGCGCGCGGCCTGCTCCGGGCCGGTCAGGCGCAGCACGGCATTGGCGTCGAGCTGGGCGACCGCATGGGCGACGGCTTCGAAATCGTTGACCAGGTGCACGCTGCTCAGGCCGGTCTGCTCGCGGATCCGCGCCGGCGACAGCGGCCACGGCAGGTTGGCGGTGATGACGGTGCCGTCTTCGAGGGGAAAGCCGGCGCTGGCGATCACCGCGACGTGCACCCGGGTACCGGCGTCGAGCCCGTCGAGGAACTCGCGGACGATGTCGGACAGGCTGGCGTAGTCGGCACAGCGGAACTTGCTGTAGGCCTGCACGCGGACCGGATGGCCGGCGTCGCCGCTGGCGTCGACCAGTCCGATCCGCACATGGGTGCCGCCGACATCGGCGGCGATGAAAGGCGCGGGGGACCGGCTGGACGCCGGGACGAGGGTGGCATTGGCAGCTGCGGACACGCGGTTTCCCCGTTGCAGGTGATGGGCCCGACGCCAGGCGTGGACCGACGGATTGGGCCGGAGTGTGGAAGTGCTCTGACAACGATGTCAACAGCCGATGACAGAAAAAATGGCATGACCTCGGGCTTCGCACCAAAAGCGGCGAACTGCGCAGGCCGCAACGGCGATTGCGCACAAAACCGGTGCTATTCAAGTCAAAAACGGTCCCTATTCAGTTCCTTGTGCGCCGTGCGACGTGCTGCATGGCAGCATGCGACGGCGCGTTGCGGTCCATCCGGCGGTTGACAAGCCGTGCCTGCCCACGGAAAGAATGTGACAACGTTGTTCCCGCTTGTCCGGTGCCTGCCGGACCACAGTCCACTGCCGGGGAGGCATAGACGGGATGTCCGCAACCACCGCCGCGCAACCGCGCACCAGCCTGGCCACCTCGATCGCGATCGTCGGCGGCCTGTTCTTCATCATCGGCTTCTTCACCTGGATCAACGGACCGCTGATCACCTTCGTCAAGCTCGCTTTCGACGTCAGCGAGATCTCGGCGTTCCTGGTGCTGATGGTGTTCTACCTGTCGTACTTCTTCCTGGCGCTGCCGTCGTCGTGGATCCTGCGGATCACCGGCATGAAGAAGGGCCTGGCGCTGAGCCTGGCGGTGATGGCGGTGGGCGCGATGATGTTCGGCGAGTTCGCCACGCGGCGCTGGTTCGGCGGCGCGCTGTCGGGCCTGTTCGTGATCGGTGGCGGGCTGGCGCTGCTGCAGACCGCGGTCAATCCCTACATCAGCATCCTCGGCCCGATCGAGAGCGCGGCGCGGCGGATCGCACTGATGGGCATCTGCAACAAGATCGCAGGCATCCTCGCACCGGTGGTCCTGGGTTCGTTCGTGCTGCATGGCGTCGGCGATCTCGCCGCGCAGGTCGAGGCTGCCGATGCCGCCACGCGCGCGCAGCTGCTGACCGACTTCGCCGCCAAGATCCACATGCCGTATCTGGTGATGGCCGGCGTGCTGCTGGTGATCTCCATCTGCGTATTGTTCTCGCCGCTGCCGGAACTCCGTACCGCCGATGCCAATGCCACCCCTGCCGGAGGCGCAGGGGCGCGCAGCAGCATCTTCCAGTTCCCGCACCTGTGGCTGGGCGTGTGCTGCCTGTTCGTCTACGTCGGCGTGGAAGTGCTGGCCGGCGATGCGATCGGCACCTACGGGCATGCATTCGGCCTGCCGCTGGACCAGACCAAGTTCTTCACCTCGTTCACCCTCGGCGCGATGCTGCTCGGCTACCTGGTCGGCCTGGCGCTGATTCCCCGCGTGGTCTCGCAGGAGCGCTGGCTGAGCGTGTCGGCGGTGCTGGGCGTGCTGTTTTCGCTGGGCGCACTGTTCACCCACGGCTACGTGTCGGTGGGCTTCGTCGCCGCGCTGGGCTTCGCCAACGCGATGATGTGGCCGGCGATCTTCCCGCTGGCGATCCGCGGGCTGGGCCGCTTCACCGAGATCGGCTCGGCGCTGCTGATCATGGGTATCGCCGGCGGCGCGATCATCCCGCAGCTGTTCGCGGTACTCAAGCAGCATGCCGACTTCCAGCTGGTGTTCGCCGGGCTGACCGTGCCCTGCTATCTGTACATCCTGTACTACGCGCTGCGCGGCCACCGTGCCGGGCTCACCGGCGGGCGCTGATGCGCGCATGATGGACAGATACCGGAGAGGACAGTGACGGGCATGCGCAGACCCACCATCAAGGACGTCGCGGAGCGGGCGAAGGTGTCGCTCAAGACCGTGTCGCGGGTGATCAACAACGAGCCGTCGGTGATGCAGGCCACGCGCTCGCGCGTGCTGCAGGCCATCGCCGACCTCGACTACGAGCCGGACGCGACCGCGCGCAACCTGCGCTCGGGTACGCCGTTCGTGATCGGACTGGTCTACGACAACCCGAATCCGTACCACATCATCGGCGTGCAGAACGGCGTGCTGGCGGCCTGCCGCGAGACCGGCTTCGGCCTGCAGATCCACCCCTGCGACTCCACCTCGCCGCTGCTGGCCGAGGAACTGGCCGAACTCGTGCAGCGCTCGCGCCTGGCCGGGCTGGTGCTGACCGCGCCGATGTCCGAGCGCCCCGAACTGCTGGCGGCGTTGCGGGCCAAGGGCGTGCGCCTGGTGCGGATCATCGCCGCGACCGAGGACCCCGCGGACGGCATGCCCTGCGTGTTCATCGACGACCGCGATGCGGCCTACGAGGTCACCGAGCACCTGATCCAGCTCGGCCACCAGCGCATCGGGTTCCTGTGGGGCGGGGCGCAGCACCGTTCCAGCGGCGAGCGCTACGCCGGCTACGAGGCCGCGCTGAAGGATTACGGCATCACCCTCGACAAGCACCTGGTGATCCCCGGCGACTACACCTTCGACGACGGCTTCCGTGGCGCGCGCCGCCTGCTGGCGCTGCGCGAGCCGCCGACGGCGATCTTCGGCAGCAACGACGAAATCGCCTCCGGCGTGCTGGCCGCGGCCAAGTCGGTCGGGCTCAACGTGCCCTACGACCTGTCCATCGCCGGCTTCGAGGACAGCCCGTTCTCGCGCCAGTCCTGGCCGCCGCTGACCACCGCCAAGCAGGCCACCGGTGAGATCGCCCGCCACGCGGCGCGGCTGCTGATCGGCAGCCTGCGCCAGGACGCCTACGACGATGCACCGATGGCCGTGGCCAACCAGGGGTTCGTGCCGCAGCTGGTGGTGCGCGGCTCGACCGCGCCGGCGCCGCTGCAGCAGCGCCCGAAGCCGGCCTCCTCTTCAGACGCCTGATCGACCCTGCCCAGACCATGTCCGATTCCCTGCCCGAGCCGTCCCAGACCCTGATGTTCCGCGAGGCCGCGGAGACCGCCGACGTGGTCGCCGCGCAGTTCCAGCGCAACCGTGACACCATCGCCGCGCTGGCCGCCCGGCTGCGCTCCGCGCCGCCGCCGTTCGTGGCGACCTGCGCGCGCGGCAGCTCCGATCACGCCGCCACCTACGCCAAGTACCTGTTCGAAACAGGCGCAGGCTGCGTGACCGCGTCGCTGTCGCCATCGGTCGGTTCGATCTACAACGCGCCGCTGCGGCTGCGCGGTGCGCTGTTCATCGCGATCTCGCAGTCGGGCAAGAGCCCGGACCTGCTGCGCAACGCCGAGGCCGCGCGTGCGGCCGGCGCGCACGTGGTCGCGCTGGTCAACGTCGAGGATGCGCCGCTGGCGGCGCTGGCCGATACCGTGATCCCGCTGGGTGCGGGCCCGGAAAAGAGCGTGGCCGCGACCAAGAGCTACCTGGCCTCGCTGGCGGCGATCGCGCAGCTGGCCGCGCACTGGACCGGCGATGCGGCGTTGCTTGGCGCGCTCGACCGCCTGCCCGACAGCCTGCGCGCGGCCTGGACGTCGGACTGGAGCGCGCTGACCGAGGGGCTGGTCGATGCGCACAATCTGTTCGTGCTCGGCCGTGGTCCGGGCCTGGCCGCCGCGCAGGAGGCGGCGCTGAAGTTCAAGGAGACCTGCGGCCTGCACGCCGAGGCCTACAGTTCGGCCGAGGTCAAACACGGGCCGATGGCGCTGGTCGGCGCCGGCTTCCCGGTGCTGGCGTTCGCCCAGCCCGATGGCATCGGCGAGGGCACCGGCGCGCTGGCCGCCGAGTTCCGCGCGCGCGGTGCGCAGGTGTGGCTGGCCGGGCAGGGCGGCGACCTGCCGCTGGCCCAGGCGCCGCATCCGGCGCTGGCGCCGCTGCTGACCGTGCAGAGCTTCTACCGCGCGATCAACGCGCTGGCGCTGCGCCGCGGCCACAACCCCGACCTGCCGCCGCATCTGAACAAGGTCACGGAGACGGTCTGATGGCCAGCGTCGCCCTGCTCAATGCCCGCATCCTGTTCGACGACGGCTTCCGCGACGACCGGGCGCTGCTGATCGAGGACGGCCGCATCGCCGCGGTGCTGGCACCGGACCAGGCGCGCGCGCGCGCCGACGCCGTGCAGGACCTCGGCGGCGGCACCCTGCTGCCCGGCTTCATCGATGCGCAGGTCAACGGTGGCGGCGGGGTGCTGTTCAACAACGACACGAGCGTCGCCGCGATCGCGGCGATCGGCCGTGCGCACCGGCGGTTCGGTACCACCGGCTTCCTGCCGACCCTGATCAGCGACGACGCCGAGGTGATGGCGCGCGCGGTCGAGGCCACCGGCGCGGCGATCGCCGCCGGCGTCCCCGGTGTGCTCGGCATCCACCTGGAAGGGCCGTACATCGCGCCGGCGCGCAAGGGAACGCACGATGCGGGCAAGTTCCGCGTGCCCGATGCCGACGAAGTGGCGATGGCCACCGCGCTGCGCGGTGGCATCACCCTGATCACGCTGGCCCCCGAGCAGGTGCCGGCCGACACCATCCGCGCGATGGTCGCGCGCGGTGCGATCGTCGTCGCCGGGCATACCGCCGCCACCTACGAACAAACGCGTGCCGGCCTCGCGGCCGGCCTCAGCGGCTTCACCCATCTGTACAACGCGATGTCGCCCCTGCAGGGCCGCGAGCCCGGCGCGGTCGGCGCGGCGCTGGAGGATGCCGACAGCTGGTGCGGCGTCATCGTCGACGGCGTGCACGTGCACCCGGCCAGCCTGCGCGTGGCGCTGGCGGCCAAGCCGCGCGGCAAGCTGTTCCTGGTGACCGATGCGATGCCGATGGTGGGCGCGGACGATCCGGCCTTCGCGCTGTACGGCGAAACGATCACCGCGGTCGACGGCGTGGTCCGCAACGCCGCCGGCGCGCTGGCCGGCTCGGCGCTGGACATGGCCACCGCGGTGCGCAACTGCGTGCAGCTGCTGCATCTGCCGCTGGACGAAGCCGCGCGCATGGCCTCGATCTACCCGGCGCGGTTCCTGGGCATCGCCGACCGTCGCGGGCGCATCGCCGCAGGCCTGCAGGCCGACCTGGTGCTGCTGGACGACGCGTTCGGGGTGCGTGCGACCTGGATCGATGGCGTGCGCGAGGACGTGGCGTGAGCGTGGCATCGGCATGCCGGCTGTGCCATCGCGGACGGTGAGCAGCCCGCGTGCGGCCCGGTTCGCCTCGGTCGACGCGCTGCGTGGTCTGACCGTCGCGGCGATGCTGCTGGTCAACAACCCGGGCGACTGGGGCCATGTCTACCCGTTGCTGCTGCATGCCGACTGGCATGGCTGCACGCCGACCGACCTGGTGTTTCCGTTCTTTCTCGGCATCGTCGGTGTCTCGATCGCGCTTGGCGTGGTGCCGCGGCTGGAAGCAGGCGGCGATCGCGCCGCGCTGATGCGCGAAGTCGCAGTGCGCGCACTGCGCATCGTGGCGGTCGGGCTGCTGCTGCACCTGCTGGCCTGGTGGCTGCTCGACCGGCCGGGCTTCCGCCCGTTCGGCGTGCTGCAGCGGATCGGTCTGTGCGTCCTGCTGGCCGGCGCGGCCGCGCTGTGGCTGCGCCCGCGCATGCAGTGGTGGCTGCTGGCGGCACTGCTGCTGGGTTACTGGGCGCTGCTCGCCATCGGCGGAAGCTACGCGCCCTATGCCAACCTGCCGAGCCGGGTCGACGACGCGCTGCTCGGCCCCTGGCTGTACCAGCACGATCCGCCGACCGGTCGCGGCCAGGATCCCGAAGGCCTGCTCAGCACGCTGGGCGCGCTGGCGACGACGCTGCTCGGCCTGCGCGCCGGCGACTGGCTGCGGCGTGGCCGCCTGTCGCGCTTGCGGGTGGGCGCTGCAGCGGCGTTGCTGCTGGGCCTGCTGTGGTCGGCCTGGCTGCCCTGGAACAAGGCGCTGTGGACGCCGTCCTATGTGCTGTGGAGCAGCGGCTGGCTGCTGCTGACGCTGGCGGCCGCGCACGTGCTGATCGACCGGTGCGGCTGGCCGGCGCTCGGTCGCAGTTTCGGCGTCAACGCGATCGCCGCGTATGCCGGCTCGGCGCTGATGGTCTACGTGTTCGCCGCGCTGGGCTGGTGGGCGCCGATCTACCGGATCGGGTTCGCCGGCTGGATGACGCCGCTGGCGGGCCCGTATCTGCCGTCGCTGGCGTTCGCGCTGGCCTTCGTCGGTGTGTGGTGGCTGATCGTGCGCTGGATGGACCGGCGCGGCTGGCACCTGAAGATCTGACGGGCTCCGGTGCCTGCCGGTGCGCGGACGGTGCTGTGCCGATCGCGCAGCCGGTTGTGGCCAGTGCGCAGTCGTCGGTCCGGTGTCGCCCGTCGCGGTGCAGGCCGGCATCGGTGGCCGTCCCGGTCGAGCCGCCTGTCCCACGACGTTGCGATGCGCCTGTGCCGTCACCTCGCCCGACACCGACGTGTGCGCCGTCTTCCGCCGGGCCTAGTCGCGCCACTGGATCGGCGTCCTCGCGGTGCCACGCCGATCGACAGGGACGACGACGCGCGCGTCCCTATCGTCGACACGCCGCCGCACGTGCCTCCAGCAGTGCACGCTCGCGTGCGTTGCCGGTCATCGCCGCTGCACGCGTGAATTCGACGCATGCCTCGTCGATTCTGCCGAGCCTGCACAGCAGGTCGCCGCGCACGCTGGGCAGCAGGTGATAACCGGCCAGCTTCGCGTCGTCGCGCAGCGCGTCGACCAGCGGCAGCGCGGCGGCCGGCCCGTTGGCCATCGCGACGGCGACGGCACGGTTGAGTTCGACCACGGGCGAGGGCGTCACCTGGGCCAGTGCGCCGTACAGCGCGACGATGCGCGTCCAGTCGGTGGCCTCGGCGGTGGTGGCGCGCGCGTGGCAGGCGGCGATCGCGGCCTGCAGCGCATAGGGGCCCGACGCGCCACCCAGCCGTCCCGCCTGCGCCAGCGCCTCCAGCCCGCGACCGATCAGCAGGCGATCCCAGCGCGACCGGTCCTGCTCCAGCAGCAGCACCGGCGTGCCGTCCGCCGCGACCCGCGCATGCTGGCGCGAGGCCTGCAGTTCCATCAGTGCGAGCAGACCGAACACCTCGGGCTCCTGCGGCATCAATCCGGCCAGGACCCGGCCCAGGCGCAGCGCTTCCTCGCACAGCGCCGGCCGCATCCAGTCCTCGCCGCTGCTCGCCGCATAGCCCTCGTTGAAGACCAGGTAGATCACGCCGAGCACGGCCGAGAGCCGCCCGGGCAGTTCCTCGCGCCGCGGGATCTCGAACGGTACCTGCGCGTCGGCCAGGGTGCGCTTGGCGCGCACGATGCGCTGGGCGATGGTCGGCTCGCTGGTCAGGAACGCATGCGCGATCTCGCCGGTCTCCAGCCCACCGAGCAGGCGCAGGGTCAGCGCGACCCGCGACTCGGCCGGCAGCACCGGATGGCAGGCGATGAACATCAGTCGCAGCAGGTCGTCGCCGACCGTGTCGTCGAGCAGTTCATCGCCGCGCGCGTCCGCATCGCGCTGCCACTGCTCGAGTTCCCAGGCCAGCTCCACGTGCTTGTGCTCGCGCAGCTGCAGGTGGCGCAGGCGGTCGATCGCACGGTTGCGGGCGGTGGTCATCAGCCAGGCTCCGGGATTGTCCGGCACGCCGGTGTCGGGCCATTTCTCCAGCGCCGCCACCAGCGCGTCCTGCGCGAACTCCTCGGCCAGGCCGACATCGCGCACGATGCGGACCAGGCCGGCGATCAGGCGCGCCGACTCCATCCGCCAGACCGCGTCGATGCTGCGATGGATGTCGTGTCCGCTCATGCGCGGCGATCACAGCATCGACACGGCGACACGGCAAGTGCCGCGCACGGACTCATGCGGCGCCCGGCACCGCTCCCGGATCCATGTGGAAGGGCTCCCACTGGTGTCCGTCCAGATCGGCGAAGCTCTGCTGGTACATGAAGCCCAGGTCGCGCGGCGGCTGGGTCACGCTGGCGCCGGCGCCCACCGCGCTGGCCACCAGCGCATCGACCTCGGCGCGGCTGTCCAGCTGCAATGCCAGCAGCACTTCGGTCTGTCTGGTCGCGTCGCTGATCGGCTTGCCGCCGGTGAAGCCGCCGAAGAACGGTTCGACCAGCAGCATGACGAAGATGCTGTCGGAGACGATCATGCAGGTGGCGTTCTCGTCGGTGAAATCCGGATTGAAGCTGAAGCCGAGCGCGGTGAAGAAGTCGACCGAGCGCTGCAGGTTCCTGACCGGCAGGTTGACGTAGATCTGGCGTGCCATGCGGGTGTCCTCGGGAAAGGGGTGACGCGGTCGCGTCGTTCGTTGTCGATCGGGCGTGGCGGGTGCCGCGTCCGTCAGGGCTGGCAGGGGTCGGAGCAGTTGACCATCCACGGCACGCCGAAGCGGTCGACCAGCATCGCGTAGCGCTTCGCCCAGAAGGTCTGCTGCAGCGGCATCTCGATGCGCTGCGCGCCGTCGGCCAGCACCGCATAGACCTGCTCGGCCTCGTCCGGGGTGTCCACGTGCAGCACCACGTAGGCCCCCTTGATGCCTTCATGGGGCGCCTCGCCGAGGCCATCGCTGCCCATCAGCAGCGCGCCGCGCAGGTCGAGACAGGCATGCATGACCCGGTCGCGGTCGCCCGGGGCAATGTCCGGACCTGCGCCGGGCGGCATCTCGCCGAACGTGGACAGCGTCTGCAGCGTCGCCCCGAGGTGCCGCACGTAATGGTCGAAGGCCTGGCGGCAGGTGCCGTCGAACAGCAGGTAGGCGTTGAGCGTCATGGCGTCGTTCTCCTGGATGCGGGCGGCTCAGCCGCGGTCGGCCAGCTGGTCGCGCAGACGTCGTTCCTGCTCGCGCAGTTCCGGCGTGAACTCGGCGCCGAAGTCGTCCTCCTCGAACACCGGACGGATCTCGATCTCGCTGTCCTCCGGATGTGGATTCGGGCAGCGCCGCGCCCACTCGATCGCCTCGTCCATCGAGCGCACCTGCCAGAGCCAGAAACCGGCGACCAGTTCCCTGGTCTCCGCGAACGGCCCGTCGATCACGGTCCGGCTGCTGCCGGAAAAGCGCACCCGCACGCCTTTCGAGCTTGGATGCAGGCCTTCGCCCGCCAGCATCACTCCGGCCTTGACCAGTTCCTCGTTGAAGCGGCCCATGTCGGCAAGCAGCTGCTCGCTGGGCATCACACCCGCCTCGGAACCGGCGACCGCCTTCACCATCACCATCACGCGCATGTCCGTTCTCCTGGGTCGCGGCCCGATCGGCGGGATGCCTGCCGGGCTCATGGTGGGACGACGGGCGGGCGACCGCGGAATCGACACGGCCGGTCGGCGCCTGACGACCGGCCCGGCGCGGAGAGGCTCAGAACGTCACGATCGGCTTGAAGCCGCCATGCAGCATGCGCGATGGCTGGAACGGCATGTTCTCCGGCCCCATCGCCGCGACCCGCGGATCGCCCAGGACCTCGGCATTGACCTGCTGGCGGTGGGCGCGCGAGCGGTACAGGATCCAGGAGAACACCACGATCTCGTCCGGCCCGGCCTGGACCGCCTTCGGAAACGAGACCGCCCCATCCGGAGCGAGATCGTCGGCGACCGCTTCCAGGTACTGCAGCGCGCCGTACTCCATCCAGATCCGGCCGGCCCGGCGCGCGAGCCGGCGGTACTCGCGCAGGCGGTCGCGGGGGACCGGCACCAAGAATCCGTCCATGTAGGCCATTGCGGGGTCTCCTGTCCGTTGCGGGCGGACGATGCCCTGACCGGCGGGACAGCGACATCGTGGGTCAGCATGCGCCCGGGCGCGTGTACCCGATGTCGGGCGTGGGGTGTGGGCATGCGGCGCAGCGGTGCCTGATCGGCCGCTGCCGCAGTGCGGCTGGCCCGGCCAGGCATGGCGGAGTGCGACGACGCCGGAGCGTGCGGTGTGCTGCGCACCGCGCCGCATCTGCAGTGCGTCGATGGCGCGGGAGCAGCGTGCGAATCGTGTCCGCCGCGCGGCGCGCACGCCGGATGTCGTGGTCCGCAGCGTGATCCGGCCATGTGGATTCGTCTGTCGGTGCGGCGGCCTTCAGCGGGTGGATCGCGTCGTGGACGCACCGCTGGCGATCTTTCTGCGGACAGCGTCGGGGCCCGGGCTTCCACCTGTTCCATCCGCATGCATGCGGTCATGCGCTGCATGCGCGCCTGCGATCAGGGCGGATCGGGGCGCCGCAGCGTGCGGGCCGCGCCGATCGCGGCGATCCGTGCCTTGCGCAGGGCGGTGCCGATGGCCGGGCCGCTCAGACCCTGCGCGGCCAGGTCGCGCGCGTTCACGGCGCAGGCCGCGGCGTGCAGCCGCACCAGTTCCGGGCCCTGCGGATAGGCGGCGTCCTCGCTGCCGGTGCGGCCGCGCTTGTCGGCCTCGCAGACCAGCGCCAGCTGGGCCACGCGCTGCGGCCGGCGGAACGCGTCGCAGCGCTCCAGCAGTTCGTGCACGGTGGCATCGCGCAGCTCGGCCAGGCGATGCACGTTCAGATGTTCGCGGCAGGCGAGCTGGGCCAGCTGCCGGTGCTCGGTCGGGATCTTCAGCCGCTCGCACAGCGCGGCCAGCGGTTTCAGGCCGGCGCCTTCGTGGCCGATGTGGCGCGGCAGCACGTGCGCCGGCGTCAGCGCCTTGCCCAGGTCGTGGGTCAGCGCGGCGAAGCCGATCAGGTCGTCGCCCGGCGCGAGCCGCGCGGCCATGTCGCTGACCAGCTGCTGGTGGATGCCGGTATCGACTTCCGGGTGGTACTCGGCGCGCTGCGGCACACCGTACAGCGCATCGACCTCGGGCAGGATCGCGGCCAGCGCGCCGGCGTCGTGCAGCGTGGACAGGAAGGCCGATGGCTGCTTCGCCACCAGCGCCTTGCGCAGCTCCTGCCAGATGCGCTCGGGCACCAGCGCGTCGAGTTCGCCACTGGCCGCCATCCGGCGCATGAGCTCCATCGTTTCGGGGGCGACCGTGAATCCCAGCGGGGCCAGCCGCGCCATGAAGCGTGCCGCGCGCAGCACCCGCAGCGGATCCTCGGCGAAGGCCGGGCCGATGTGGCGCAGCACGCGCTGTTCGATGTCGCGCACGCCGCCATACGGGTCGACGATGCGGCCGTCGTCCTCGTCGCGGGCGATGGCGTTGATGGTGAAGTCGCGGCGCTGCAGGTCGTCTTCCAGCGTCACCGACGGATCGGCATCGACGACGAACCCCCGGTAGCCGCGGCCGCTCTTGCGCTCGGTGCGGGCCAGCGCGTGCTCCTCGTGCGTCTGCGGATGCAGGAACACCGGGAAATCGCGGCCGATGGCGGTGTAGCCGAGCGCTTCCATCTGCGCTTGGCTGGCGCCGACCACGACCCAGTCGCGGTCGCCGGCCGGCAGGCCGAGCAGTTCATCGCGGATCGCACCACCGACGAGATAGGTCTTCATCCGGGCATCGTAACGTGCCGCGTGGCGGCGTCCTGCATGAAAAGGGCCGGCGATGCAGTGGGCCGTTGCGTTCGGCGATCGGTTGCGGCCGGCGGACGGCGCGATCGCACGCCGCCCGGCTGGCAGCGTTGCGGGTCTGGAAAGAGCGGACGTCAGCGGCCCGGGAGCAGGAGCAGGCGGGCCAGGCGCGATCTCCGCTCGGGTTCCAGCCTTGCGATCTGCGGCGTGCCGCGTGATCGGCACGGCAGGCTGTCGGATCCCGTGCGGGCAAGCCGGATCGCGTGAGGTGCCGTCATGGCGGACACCGCGCCGGTCATCGCCCCCATCGGCTTGGAAGAAACGCGGGAACGCCGGCTCAACGTGGCGCGGCATGGCGATGCATGCGGCCTGCAGCGGTGCGACCCGTGGCGGCTGCGCTTCCGGTGCCGGTCAGCTGCCTGTCGCAGGACAGGCGAACGCGCGCCGCCTGCCTTCGGTGCGGCCCATCATCCGGTCGCTGACCGGCAGCGCATCGCCGTTGAGGCGCCAGTCGTAGATCGCGCTGAAGGCCAGCACGCGCGCGACGTACTCGCGGGTCTCCTTGTAGCTGATCGTCTCGATCCAGATGTCGGGATCCATGTTCGGCCGCTGCGACTGCCAGCGTGCGACCGGGGTCGGGCCGGCGTTGTAGGCGGCGATGGCGACGTAGGTGGTGCCGTACTTGTCCTCCATCTCGCGCAGGTAGGCGCTGCCGAGAGCGATGTTGGTCGAGGAGTCGTACAGGCTGTCGGCGCCGTTGTACGCCAGGCCGGTGCGCTTGGCGACCGCAGCGGCAGTGGCCGGCAGCAGCTGCATCAGGCCGCGTGCGTTGGCGCCGGAGCGCGCGTTGGGATTGAACACGCTCTCGGCGCGGATCTCGGCGGCGATCCAGGCCGGGTCGAGGTCGTGCCGCTTGGCCGCGGCGCGGATGTCGGCGTCGTGGTGCAGTGGAAAGCGCAGCGTGTACAGGCGTTGTTCTTCCGGCTGCGTGCCGAGCGAGAACAGGCCGCGGTCGAACCAGCCGGACTCCTGCGCCAGTGCGACCGCGGTGCGGCGGCGCGCGTCGTCGAAGCCGGCCAGGGCGTTGTCCCATTCGCGCAGCGCCCAGCCCGGCTGGTCGATGCGGTACAGCGCCAGCGCGCGGACCAGCGCGGGGTTGCGTGCGACCTCGGTGCGCAGCGTGGGGCTGTCGGCCGGTTCCCACGGGCACAGCGCGTAGGTCTGGTTGAGCCGGTCTGCGGCGAGAAAGCCGTGGAAGGTCGGGCTGGTGGCGACCTGGCGGAACAGCGCCTGGGCTTCGCTGCTGCGGCCGGTCTTTTCCAGCATCCGCGCCTCGAACCAGCGCCAGCGCGAATCGGCGCGCATCGATGCAGGCAGCTTACGCAACGCGGTCAGCGCCGACGGCCAGTCGCCGCGGGCCAGCGCCTCACGCACGCGCCATTCGTGCAGGCGCTCGTCGTAGGCGGACTCCGGCACCGCGTCGAGCCGGCGTGCCGAGTCCGGGAGATAGGAGGCCACCGTCCACAGCGCGATCTGGTACAGCACCTGGCCGCGCTCGGCCTCGGTCATGCCCAGCGCCTGCGCGTACTGCGGCAGCTGGCGCTCGGCGGCATCGGGATCGTCCTTGCCCAGCTTCGCCAGACCGATCGCGGCGATGCGGCGGCTGCGTGCGTCCTTCGGCCACTGCAGCGCGCGCGGGTGCACGGCCTGGACGAAGGCAGCGTAGTCGGTGGCCAGCGCCTGCGCCGCGGTGGGCAGGCCGCGTGCGGCGGCGCGCATCACCGCCGGCTGCTGTTCGGCGGCGGCCAGATCGATGCGTTCCCAGCGCAGCGCATCGTCCAGCCCGCCACGTGCGGCGAGGGCAGCGAACACCGGGTCGCAGGCATCGGGCAGCGCCTTGCCGCTGCGCCAGATCGCCTGGGCTTCGCCATTCCAGCCGGCATCGGCGCGGCCGAGACTCTGCAGCGCGTCCAGCCGCGCGCAGCGCAGGCCGGTATTGGTGGTGGGCCGCCAGTCGGCCAGCAGCGCGGTCCAGTCCTTGCGCCGGGCCAGCGCGGCCAGCCACAGCGGGCGCAGCGTGTCGGCGGCGGCCTGGCCGTCGTGGCGCTGCAGGAAGGCACGCACGGCGACCGCGTCGGCGCGATCCATGTCGCGGCTGAAGCGGGCGACCTCGAGCCACGGCGCACGCGGGTCGCTGCGCAGCGCATCGAGCTGCTGGTTGCTCAACGCGCCGCGGCGCGCATCGGCCAGCGCGCTCTTGAAGGCGGCATCGGCGGCGGTGGTGGACGGGGTCTGGGCGGCGCCCGTGTGGGCGGCCAGCAGCAGGGCGAAACCGGCGAGGATGGCAGTGGGACGCGACATGCGGTCGAATATACGCATCGCGCCTGAATGGCCGTGTCGACATCGTGTCGCGACGACCGCATCGCGTTCTTCGCCGGAGTGCCGTGTTGGATCTTCTGCCGTACCTGCTGTTTCCACTGCTCGGCATCTTCGCCGGGGTCATGGCCGGCCTGCTCGGTATCGGCGGCGGGCTGGTGATCATCGCTGCGCTGGCCTGGCTGCTGCCGCTGTTCGGCATCCCGCAGGACGCGGCGATGCATGCCGCGCTGGCGACCTCGCTGGCCAGCATCGTGCTGACCGGCCTGTCGTCGGCGCGCGCGCATGCCAGGCGCGGCAGCGTGCTGTGGCCGACCGTGGCCTGGATGGTGCCCGGGCTGCTGATCGGTGGCTGGCTGGGGAGTGGTCTTGCGGTGCTGCTGGACGACCGCACGTTGCGCTGGATCGTCGCCGGCTACTGCCTGATCGCGGCCTGGCAGATCGGCTTCGGCCGTACCCGCGCGCCCGCCGACGGCAGCGAGATCGCCGCGCCGCGCGGTTGGCCGATGAGCGTGGCCGGCGGCGGCATCGGCGCGCTGTCGGCGGTGGTCGGCATCGGTGGCGGCAGCATGACCGTGCCGCTGCTGGTCTGGCGCGGCGTGCGCCCGGTGCGTGCGGTGGGCACATCCAGCGCCTGCGGTGTGGCGATCGGCCTGTCCAGCGCGTTCGGCTATGCGCTGCACGCGCCGGAGGGTGCGTTGCCGGGGTTCTCGGTCGGCTACATCTACCTGCCGGCGGCGCTCGGCGTGGCCGCCGCCTCGGTGCTGGCCGCGCCCTGGGGCACGCGGCTGGCGCACCGGCTCAGCGGCGAGGCCCTGCGCAGGGTGTTCGCGGTGTTCCTGCTGCTGGTGGCGCTGAGCATCTTCTGGTCGGGCTGAGGACGGACCTGCTGCCGCACCAGGTCGATGCAGCGGCTGGCGCGCGCTGCGGCCACGCACGGTGGCGTGGTGCGCCGGCCGCTCGATCCTTCCGCAGCGGCGCGACGACCCGACAGGGGCCGCTGTACTGGCGCGATCGCGATGTCCCCACGGATGCGCCGGCTGCGGCGACCCGCGGTCCTGGCGTGTCGAGGTGGTTCTCTGCAGTCGGAGCACCCCGTGATGCCGCATCGGGGCGACATCCGCTGCGCGCGCTCAGCCGCCGCAGCTGCTCTCGGCCACGATGCGCGCCAGCCGCTCGTAGGCCTCGCGCCGCGTGCCCTCGTTGTCCGGGTGCGCGAAGCGCCAGCGCGATTCGGCCTCGCGCGTGAGGCGTGCCCATGCCTCGCAGGCGCCGCCGTCCGGGACCCGCGCACACTGGTCGCGCTTGACCTCGCAGGCCTGGCCGGCGCCCATGGCGGGATTGCCGTCCAGTCCCACCGTCCGCAACGCAATGCAGCGCGGCGGCTGCTCTTCCTCTTCCGCCAGGTAGCTGTCGTTGTCGTAAGTGGTGCAGCGGAAGATCGGCGGTGGAGGCAGCCGCTGTCCGGACGTGGCGTCTGCCGGCGTGTCGGCAGTGCGGTCGCGGCGCAGGGTGGCGCTGTCCAGGATCCGCGGCGGCTCCTGCGCATCGCCGGTCCCGGCCATCGTTGCCGTCGATCCATCGGATGCGGCGGGAAACAACGGCGAAGGCACTGCGGGCGTGGCCGTCGGTGCGGCGCCCACGCCTTCCATCCGGCGGATTTCGGTCCGGCTGCCGGCGGGGCAGGGCCGGTTCTGCACGCTGAGGTTGCCGGCGGCATCGGTGCAGCGGTAGATGGTGACCGGCTGCGCCTGCGCGGCACCGGCCGGCATCCCCGCAAGCACCAGGCAGAGGGCGACGACGCATGGGAGGGCGGCGGCCGGCACGGTCAGTATCCGGGGCAGTCGCTGCCCATCCGTGCGTCGATGCCCTGCTGTTCGAGATCGAGCGCGCGCCGGTCGCTCGGCATGCCGGCGCCGTAGATGCGCAGGATCTCGTAGCGCCGGTCGGACAGGCGCCTGCACACCTCCTGCTGCGGCAGGCGCTGGCAGGGATCGCGCACCCAGGTGCCGCCTGCGGCGACGGGCACCACGACCGGATGCGACGGGCGCGGACCCGGGCCCAGGCCGGGTCCGGTCGGCGGGCCCGGTGGGCGCGGTCCATGCAGTGGCGGTCTTGGCGGATGGGGCGGGCGTGGCCCGGCGACGCCCCAGGCGGTGGTCCAGAAGGGCACCCAGCGCGGATTGCCTTCGCCGTCGTCGCTGATGTATTCGTCTCCGTCCGGTGCGGTGCAGGCGTACATCGGCTGTGGCGGCTGCACCATGACCACGCGGACCTCGCGTTCGATCGCCGGTGCGGCGACGGCCTCCGGCGCGGCGGTCGAGGTCACCCGCGGGGGCGGATCCTGCGGACGCTGCATCTGCACCGTCTGCTGCCGCGCGCCTGCCTGGCAGGGCGTGTCCTGCACGCTGAGCTGGCCCCGGCTGTCGGTGCAGCGGTACAGGGTCACCCTGTCGCTGCCGCCCTGCGCGCGCGTGGTCGCGTCCTGCGCCCCGGCGAGCACGCTGCAGCAGGCGAGCGCGAGGCCGGCGACGCGCGCGGCGCGGCGCGCGCGTGCAGGCAGGACAGGGCCGGGAACAGGCTGGGTGGGCCGATGCATGGGCGGATCCCTCCGGAGGTCCGCGTCATCCTACCGCGGCCATGCCGCGCGGTTTCCTGGCGGTTCCTGGCGGTGCCGCGTGCCGTGTCGTCGGCGCGGTCGCGGATCGGGCAGCGCAGGCGACCCTCAGTCGCGCAGCACCTGGCCGGTGGCGGCGATGCGGATCCTGGTCGGCTGGGCGAGCCCGCCGGTCCGGCCGTCGACCACGCCGTCGATCTCCGCCAGCAGGTCGGGATCGAGCTCGGCACGCGCGTAGGCCGGCGGTTCGCCGGCACGGTTGGCACTGGTGGACACCAGCGCGCCACCGAAGGCCTCGCACAGGGCGACCACGGTCGGGTGCGCGCTGATCCGGATCGCGATGCCGTCGTGTGCGCCGCGGATCCACGCCGGGGCCGTGGCCGACGCGGGCATGACCCAGGTGTGCGGTCCAGGCCAGGTTTCCAGGACCGCGGCCAGGCGCTGCGGCGCCAGCGTGGCCAGGTCCAGCCACGGACGCAGCGGATCGAGGTGCGCCGCGACCAGGATCACGCCCTTCTCGACCGGCCGCTGCTTGATCCGCAGCAGCCGCTGCACGGCGTGTTCGTCGGCTGGATCGCAGCCCAGGCCCCAGACCGCTTCGGTCGGGTAGGCGAGGATGCGGCCGCGCCGCAGCAGGGCGGCGCCGGCATCGGGCGTCAGGTCGGTGGGCATCGGCTGCATTCTAGGCGGCGGCCGTGACGGTTGCATGCGTGTCGGCGGCGGGCCCGGCCAGGCGGGGTCCATCGCTGGCGTGGCCGGCACTCGCCGCGGGCAGCGACGGTCCGCATCGGGACCGCCGCAGCCTCCGGACTCAGAACGGCGGTGGATCGTTCCTGTCGCCGCCCGCCTTGACCACGGTCTTCTTCGCCACGGCTTTCTTCGCCGGTGCCTTCTTCGTCGCGGTCTTGGTCGCGGTTTTCTTTGCGGCGGTCTTCTTCGTGGCCTTCTTCGCCGGTGCCTTCTTCTCGGCCGGCTCGGCGGCCTTCTTCGCGGTGACCTTCTTCGCCGCGGCCTTCTTGGCGCCGAAGCCCTTGCGCGCGGGCTTGCCGGTTTCTTCCATCAGCTGCTGGACTTCGGCCAGGGTCAGCGAGGCCGGCTCGCGGTCCTTCGGGATCTTGCCGTTGAGCTTGCCGTCGCTGATGTACGGGCCGAAGCGGCCGTTGAGCACCTGGATGTCGCTGCCGTCGAATTCCTTGATGATCCGGTTGCGCGCGATCTCTTCCTTCTCCTCGATCAGGAAGACCGCGCGCGCCAGGTCGATCGCGTACGGGTCGTCCTCCTTCTTCAGCGAGGCGTAGGTGCTGCCGCGCTTGGCGAACGGACCGAAGCGGCCGATGCCGACGCTGACCGGCTGGCCGTCGCTCTCGCCGAGCGTGCGCGGCATGTCGAACAGCTTCAGCGCCTGCTCCAGGCTGATCGAATAGATGCTCTGGCCCGGCTGCAGCGAGGCGAACTTCGGCTTCTCCTCGTCCTCGACCGTGCCGATCTGCACCATCGGGCCGAAGCGGCCGATGCGCGCGCTGATCTCCTTGCCGCTGGCCGGGTCGATGCCGAGCACGCGCGCGCTGCCGGCGTCGGTGCGGTCCAGCGACTCCTTCTTGTCCTCGACCAGTTCCTTGAACGGGCCCCAGAACTTTTCCATCAGCGGCACCCAGGCTTCCTCGCCGCGGCTGACCGCGTCCAGGTCGTCTTCCAGGCGCGCGGTGAAGTCGTAATCCACGTAGCGGGTGAAGTGGCTGGACAGGAACTTGGACACCGCGCGGCCGACGTCGGTCGGGCGGAATGCGCGGCCTTCCATCTCGGTGTACTTGCGGAACAGCAGGGTCTGGATGATCGAGGCGTAGGTCGACGGACGGCCGATGCCGTACTCCTCGAGCGCCTTGACCAGGGCGGCTTCGGTGAAGCGCGGCGGCGGTTGGGTGAAGTGCTGGTCGGCGTGGATGCGGTCCAGCGGCACGCGGTCGCCGACCTTCATCGCCGGCAGCTTGCGGCCTTCGTCCTCGTCCTCGGCGCTCTTGCTGTCCTTGCCTTCCTCGTAGACGGCCAGGAAGCCCGGGAACACCACGGTGGTGCCGCTGGCGCGGAAGCTGTGCGCGCTGCCGGCGGCCAGGTCGACCGATACGGTGTTCAGCGTGGCCGGCACCATCTGGCTGGCGACGGTGCGCTTCCAGATCAGCTCGTACAGGCGGCGCTCGTCGTCGGACAGGTAGCCGGCCACCTGCGCCGGGGTGCGCAGCGCGCTGGTCGGGCGTACGGCTTCGTGCGCTTCCTGCGCGTTCTTGGACTTGGTCTGGTAGACGTTGGGCTTGTCCGGCAGCGACTGGGTGCCGTAATCGCGGGCGATCACGTCGCGGATCTCGCCCAGCGCATCGACCGACAGGCTGACCGAGTCGGTACGCATGTAGCTGATCAGGCCGACGCTGCCCTCGTCGCCGAGGGTCACGCCTTCGTACAGCTTCTGCGCGACCTGCATAGTCTTGCGCGTGGTGAAGCCGAGCTTGCGCGAGGCTTCCTGCTGCAGGGTGGACGTGGTGAACGGTGCGGCCGGGCGGCGCTTGCGCTCCTTGCTGACCACGTCGGTGACGTGCAGCGTGCCCTGCGCGGCCTGCTGGATCCGCATCCGCGCCGCTTCCGCGGCTTCGCCATCGGTGATGGTGAACTGCTCGAACTTCTCGCCGTCCAGCTTCGCCAGCTTGGCCGCGAACGGCTGCGAGGGGTGCGCCATGTCGGCGCCGATGCTCCAGTACTCGCGCGCCTTGAACGCTTCGATCTCTTCCTCGCGCTCGACGATCATGCGCAGCGCCGGGCTCTGCACGCGGCCGGCGGACAGGCCGCGCTGGACCTTGCGCCACAGCACCGGCGACAGGTTGAAGCCGACCAGGTAGTCCAGCGCGCGCCGCGCCTGCTGCGCATCGACCAGCTCGGCGGCGATCGCGCGCGGCTGGGTCATCGCCTCCTTGATCGCGCGCGGCGTGATCTCGGTGAAGACCACGCGCTGCATCGGCTTGTTCTCGACCAGGCCGCGCTCGCGCAGGATCTCGGCGATGTGCCAGCTGATCGCTTCGCCCTCGCGGTCCGGGTCGGTCGCCAGGAAGATGTCGTCGGCGGTCCTGGCGGCCTTGGCGATCGCATCGACGTGCTTCTCGTTCTTGTCGATGACGTCGTAGCGCATCGCGAAGCCGTTGTCCGGATCGACCGCGCCTTCCTTCGGCACCAGATCGCGCACATGCCCGTAGGAGGCCAGGACGGTGAAGTCCTTGCCGAGGTATTTGTTGATCGTCTTGGCCTTGGCGGGCGATTCGACGATGAGCAGGTGCTTGGGCATGGCGAGGCGGATTCTGCGGTGATGCGGGGGCTGCGATCCGTCCTGGATCGTGGAGGGGCGGGGTGACCGGAGGGTGAAATCCGGCGGTCGCCAGAGAAGCCGACGCCCGGGGGTGGGACCCCCGGGCGCGTGCATTTCCTTTTTATAGGTGAATCATGCCCCGCCCGGCCGTGTCAAGCCGGGCGGGCCGATGTTCAGAAATTGGCCGCGAACAGCGCGCCGAACACCGCCAGCATGCCGATGCCCGCCACGGCGATCATCAGGCCCAGCAGGACCAGGATCACGATGGTCACCGCGCCGAGGTCGCGGCGCTGCCATTCGGGGTGTTCGGTGAACGCCCATCTGTCGACCACCAGGGTGTCGCAGATGATGTCGTGCAGGCCCTGCTTGCGCTCGGTGAAGGCGGCCATCAGGAAGCCGATGCCGATGATCAGGCCACTCAGCAGCGTCGCGAAGTAACGACCGATGCCGCGTGCCAGGCTGATCCGGGTGCCATCGGTGCGCACCACCTTGATGCCCACCGCCATCTTGCCGAGCGTGGCCATGCCGGTGGAGGCGTGGAAGCCGGCGTAGTAGGCGGCGCTGATGGCGATCGAGATCAGCTGGGTCACCAGCTGGACCAGGACCAGACCGACTCCCGAACTGTCGCCGGCGAGCACGATCGCGCCCATCACCGCGCCGATGATCGTACCGATGATGCCGCCGACCATGCCCACCAGCAGGCTGTCGATGGTGTAGGCCGCGACCCGCTTCCAGAAGCCGGCGTAGACGATCTCGCCGCCCAGGACCGGGCCGCTGCCCGCATCGGCGGTGACCGCCGGCGCCGCGTACGGTGTGTACTCGGCCGGCGCGGTGCTGGCCGGTGCTGCCGACCAGGCATCACCATCGACGGTGCCGGACGTGGCCAGCGGCTCGACCTCCGCCGACAGCGGCAACTCCGCCCGCAGGCCGGCCAGCGGCTGCCAGTCGGGCAGGCCGTCGCGCCACACCAGGGTGGCATCGTCGACCTGTCCGCCGCGCAGCAGCTCGACCAGGGTCTCGGCCGTGACCGGCCCCTGTTGCTGCTGGCGCCGGTCCGCGTAGTACCACTCGGTCATCGTCTGTTCCTTCGTTCGTGTCGTGTCATGTCATGCGGAATGCGGCGCGATCAGCCGCGGCATTCCACCGGCAGATGCTTGTCTGCGATTTCCGAGCTGCACTCCCAGGTGCCGCTGCCGGAATCGTACTCGAGCCAGATCGGGTAGCCGTGCAGGTCGTCCTCGGCCGGCGCCTCGATCGTGGCTTCCAGGCCGCAGAGGTTGCTGCCCTCGAATTCGCCGAACACCACCGACGACACCGCCTGGCCGGCGTACTGCTCGGCCGGCAGGAAGCCCTCGTCGTCGTTGGTCGGGCAATGCCCCTGCGCGTCGAGGAACGCGATCACCTGCGGCTGATAGGTGCGTGCCTCGACGATCGCCGCGCTCGCCTTGGAGCGCAGCGTGTAGTCCTTGTAGGCGGGCAGGGCGATGGCCGCGAGGATCGCGATGATCGGCACCGCCACCACCGCCACCACCGCGACCACCGCCAGCACGATCGCGCTGATCGCACAGCCCGACAGCCCGCGCGCCGGCGGCGGCGCGGCTGGCACGGCTGCCGTCGGCGCCCTCCCGGTGCGCAACGGCGGTGGACCCGCGCTCAGCCCCAGCGCGGCCGCGTGCACGGACAGCGGGCGCCAGTCGGATTCGCCGGCGTGCCACAGCAGGGTCGCCGGCCCCAGCGTGCCGTTGCCGGCCAGGGCCCTGATCTCGTCCGCACTGAAGGGGCCGTGCTGCTGGCGCTGCGGGTCGGCGTAGTACCACTGGATCATCGGAAGGCTCCGTCGAGGGCGGCCAGACACACCAGGGCAAGGAAGATGAGCACGAGCGACAGCGCCGACCAGATCGCCCACAGCCGAGCCTTGCGCGAGGCGTCCCAGGCGCCGGCCACGTCGCCCTCGGCGCGGCGGCGATCGACGCGGCATGCGTACACGATCGAGACCACGCCCAGCGGCCAGCAGCAGCACAGGGTGCTGAGGATCGCCCAGACCAGATGGGTGGGGATCGGTTCGACCGGCGCACGCGCGGCCATCGGCGCCTGCGCGGCAGGCGTCGGTGCGGCATAGGGGTTGTCGCGCCGGACCGGCGGCGCCGGGTCCGGCGTGGCGATGCCGTCCAGCCCGAGCTCGGTGGCGACATCGGCCAGCGCGACCCAGCCGGGCAGGCCGTCGCGCCAGACCAGCGTCCGCGCATCGACCGTCCCGGCAGCGGCCAGGCCCTGCAGCGTTTCGCTCGTCAGCGGGCCGTGCTGTTGCCGGTCGGCGCTCGCGTAATACCAGCTGGACATCCGTTTCCCCGTCTTTCAGGCCGAGGAAGGTAACCGATGCCCCGGAGACGCGAAAGCCGGCACGTGGCCGGCTCGGGTGACACGTGATCGCGGGGAGCGCTCAGTGCACCGGTTCGGGGTCGTCTCCGAACATCTGGGTTTCCATCCACGCATAGGCGGCCTCGGCGCCGGGCTGGCTGAACAGCACCATCAGCACCACCCACTTGAGGTCGTCCAGGTCGAGTTCGTCCTGGTCCAGGGCCATGGCGCGGTCGAGCACCAGTTCGCGCTGGTGCGCGTCGAGCACGCCGTGCTGTTCCAGGAACAGCAGGAAGCCGCGGCACTCGACGTCGAGCTTGTCCAGCTCCGGGCCGTGGTACACGCGCACCGGCCCGTCGACGCGCGCGTCGGCGTTGGCCGGCCGCTGTTCGGCCAGCCCGTCGAGCCAGTCGAAGGCCTTGCTGATCTCGCTGGGGCTGAAGCCGGCCTCGATCAGGCCCTGCTGCAGTGGATCACGGTCGCGGAGCGTGTCCGCGTCGTCGGAAATGTAGTGTTCGAAGAGGTACAGCAGGACGTCCAGGATGCTTTCTTTCATTGCCCTCGGCCCGCGCCCGGGAAGGCGCCGTGGGGTTGGGAACCACAGGCGGATGCGCCATCGCCGTCAGGCGACCGCGCCGCCACCGGTGGACCTGCGTGCATAACGGCCATGTTCGACCGCCACCCGCCCATCCAGTTCCATGTGCAGCAGCATGGAGGACAGGGTGGCGGCCGTCAATCCGGTGCGTTCGACGATCAGGTCCATAGGGATGGGGTCATGACCCAGCGCCAGCCACAACCGGTGGTGGTCGATATCGGGTCGATCCGGGGCATTCCCAAGCCCGGCCGGGGTGCCGCGTCCACCACCGCAGTCAGGCGCAAGTGCGGTCGCCAGATGCCCCGCCAGCGGCGCGATGCCGGCCAGTACCTCCTCCGGTGTTTCCACCAGGCAGGCGCCGTCGCGGATCAGCCGGTGGCAGCCGCGGGCCTGCGGGTTGAGGGTCGAGCCGGGGATCGCGAACACCTCCCGGCCGGCCTCGGCGGCCTGGCGCGCGGTGATCAGCGCCCCGGAGCGGGCGGCCGCCTCGACCACCAGGGTGCCCAGGCTCAGTCCGGCGATGATCCGGTTGCGCGCCGGGAAATGGCCGGCCCGGGCCTGCGTGCCCGGCGCATGTTCGCTGACCACCGCGCCGGCCGCGGCGACCTGGGCGAGGAGGTCGGCGTGGTAGGCCGGGTAAGGTACGTCCGGCCCGGTGCCCAGCACCGCGATCGTCAGGCCGCCGGCATCGAGCGCGGCCCGGTGCGCGGCGGCATCGATGCCGGTCGCCAGCCCGCTGGTGACTGCCAGTCCGGCGCGGCAGAAGGCGCGGGTGAAGCGCACTGCCAGGTCGCGGCCACCGGCAGTCGCTGCCCGGCTGCCGACGATGGCCACCGCGGGCTGCCAGAGCCGGGCCGGATCGCCGGCCACGAACAGCGCCAGCGGCGGCGCTGCGGTCCGGGACAGCAGGGGCGGGTAGTCGGGAGTGTCGATCCCGACCAGATGGTGGCCGGCGGTGCCGAGCCAGGCCCGCGCCTGCGTGATCGCGCCGGGCGGCGAAGCGAGTGCGGCGGCCTGGCGGGGATCCAGCCCCGATGCGGTCCACGCCGCGGGTCCGGCCGCCAGTGCAGCGGCCGCGGTGCCGTGTGTGCCGATCAATGCCCGGCGCGGCGCGCTGCGGCCACCGGCCAGAACCAGGCGCAGCAGGGCTTCGGTGTCGTCCGGGAGTGTTCGCATCACGCAATGCTGACCGCGGGCTGCCGGTGGGGCATCGGGTCTGCTGCGCGGATCGGCGTAGGAAAACGCCGGATCCTGCCGCGATCGCGGCAGGATCGAATGGCGGCGGGCTGTCCGCCGCCAGTGCTTACTGCGCGTCCGGGTGCTGCGCGCTGTAGCCGACACGGACCGGCTTCACGCCCTGCATCACCAGCGCGTAGCTGACCTTGTCGAAGGTGCGGAAGACCATCGCGTGCGCGGCGTACTCGTCCGGCAGGACTTCGCTGCCGCCGCTGAAACGGTCGTTCTGGCGCGAGGTGCCGACGCGGGCCATCGGATCGTTGATGTGCCGGCCCTGCCGCCACAGCGAGAACACCGTGCCGTTGTCCACGCCGTCGGCGCTGCCGGCCGAAATGGCGATCACGTCGCGCGGGCCGGCGGCGCTGAAGGAATCGGCGACGGCCAGCACGCGGACCTCGGCCGGCACCTGGCCGGACGGCGGGTGCGGGAAGAACTGCAGGTCGTACGGCTGGGCCTGGACCGGGATCACGCGGTCGCCGGCACGCACCTCATGGCCGCTGTCTTCCAGCTGCAGGGTGGCGACGGTGGCATCGCCCACGGCGGTGCGCAGCACGGTGCCGACGTTGACCTGGGCAAGTTCGTAGCCGAGGAAGGCGTTGCGGCTGCTCGGCGGGACGTAGTCCTTCCAGAGCGTGCCGTCGCCCGGGGTGTGCCGGCCATCGGCCTCGAGGTCGCGGAACGAGCGCGGCAGCGCGTAGCTGACGGTCGGGCGCACCACCGCGTAGCGCTGGCCGGGGCGCGCGTCTTCCAGGCCCTTCACGTAGGCCGGCTGGCCGTAGCTGCCGCGCAGGCGGTTGTCCTCGAAGCCGACCACGTAGGGCAGGTGCTGGAACGCGTCCACGACCTGCAGGTCCTTGAGGAAGGGCTCGATGTCCGACAGCGGCAGGCCGGTGATCGGCGCCTCGTCGCGCGGGCCGGGCCGCACCGCGCCATCGACGCGGTCCAGATAGGCCAGGCTGAGCACGTCGCCCGGATAGATCAGGTGCGGGTTGGCCACCTGCGGGTTGGCCTGCCAGATTTCCGGCCACAGCCAGGGCTTCTTGAGGAAGCGGGCGGAGATGTCCCACAGCGTGTCGCCCTTGCGGACGACATAGGTGTCCGGATGCGCCCCCGTGGACTCCACGGCCATGGCGTAGGTGGCGACGGTCAGCATCGCGACGGCAGCGGCCGTCCGAAGTCGAATGAACATGGTTGCTTCCGCCTGATTCCCCAACAGGTTCGCGACTATAGTCCAGAATTCAGGGCGCAGCACAAGCATCCGCGCTAGAATTGCGACGGCTGGCCGGTTTGTCGCCGGCCTCCCCCACGGAGTGCGCCATGGCCCTGCTTCCCATCCTCGAGTTCCCCGATCCGCGGCTGCGCACCAAGGCCGTGCCGGTCGATGCCGCGCGGGTGACCACCCCCGAGTTCCAGACCCTGCTCGACGACATGTTCGAGACCATGTACGCCGCGCCGGGCATCGGCCTGGCCGCCAGCCAGGTCGACGTGCACCTGCGTTTCATGGTCATCGACGTCAGCGAGGGCAAGGACGCGCCGATGGTCTTCATCAACCCGGAGATCGTCGGCCAGCAGGGCGGGCAGGTCTATCAGGAAGGCTGCCTGTCGGTGCCCGGCATCTTCGCCGACGTGACCCGCGCCGACAGCATCACCGTCCGCTTCCTGGACCGCCAGGGACTGCCCCAGGAGCTGACCACCGACGGCCTGCTCGCGGTCTGCGTGCAGCACGAGATGGATCACCTGGACGGCAAGCTGTTCATCGACTACCTCTCGCCGCTCAAGCGCGAGATGGTGCGCAAGAAGCTGGCCAAGCAGCGCAAGCACGCCGCCTGATCCGCGCCGGCTGCCGGAGCCGATCCGGCGGCCACCGATCCACGCCCGTTCCTCGCCCGGCGCACCGCGCCGGCGCCGTGCCGCAGCATGATGCGGCGATCGTCCGTTGAGTCTTCCGTCCGATGAGAATCGTTTTTGCCGGCACGCCGGAGTTCGCCGTGCCTTCGCTTCGTGCCGCCGCCCAGCGCAACGAAGTCGTGGCCGTCTACACCCAGCCCGACCGGCCTGCCGGACGCGGCCGTGGCCTGGCGGCCTCGCCGGTGAAGCTGGAGGCGATCGGCCGTGGCCTCCCGGTACTGCAGCCGGAAACCCTGCGGGCCGAGGCCTCGCAGCAGGCACTGCGCGAGATCGCGCCGGACCTGATGATCGTGGTCGCCTACGGCCTGATCCTGCCGCAGGCGGTGCTCGACATCCCGCGCTTCGGCTGCTGGAACGTGCACGCCTCGCTGCTGCCGCGCTGGCGTGGCGCCGCGCCGATCCAGCGGGCGATCCAGGCCGGCGACGCCGAGACCGGCGTCTGCCTGATGCAGATGGAGGCCGGGCTCGATACCGGGCCGGTGCTGCTGGAACAGCGCACGCCGATCGCCGCCGACGAGAACGGCGGACAGCTGCACGACCGCCTGGCCGCGCTTGGCGCCCAGGTCCTGGCCGATGGTCTTGGCCTGCTGCGGGCCGGCATCCGACCGGTGCCGCAGCCGCAGCCGGCCCAGGGCGCGACCTACGCGCACAAGCTGGACAAGGCCGAGGCGCGGCTGGACTGGAACGGCGCCGCCGACGCGCTGGCCCGCACCGTCCGCGCCTTCAATCCCTGGCCGGTGGCCGAGGGCATCGTGGCCGGAGAGCGCCTGCGCATCCATGGCGCGATCGCGCTGCCGCTGGCCCATCGCGCTGCACCGGGCACCCTGTTGACCGCCGGCCGCGAGGGCATCGACATCGCCTGCGGCGAAGGCGCGCTGCGCCTGCGCGTGGTCCAGCGCGAGGGTGGCCGTGCGATCACCGCCGCCGACTGGCTCAATGCCCGTCGCGACCTGACCGCCGGCGGCTGAACCCGATGCAGCGACAGCGTCCCCCGGCACGCAGCCGCCCGACCCGTCCGGACCGGCCGATGGCCCCCGGCGTGCAGGTCCGCATGCATGCCGCGCAGGTCCTCGATGCGGTGGTCCACCGCGGTCGCTCGCTGAAATCGGAACTTGCGCCGATCCTGCCGCGGCTGGACGACCCGCGCGACCGCGCGCTGCTGGAGGCGATCGTGTTCGCCGCGCTGCGCGGCCGTCACCGTTACGACGCGGCGCTGCGTGGCTGGCTGCAGAAGCCGCCCGGTGCATCGGAAGGGCCGCTGCTCGCGCTGCTGCTGGCCGGCTGCGCCCAGCTCGATGCGCTGCAGTTGCCGGCACATGCCGCACTGGCGGCCACGGTCGATGCGGTGCGCGCGCTGGGCCGGCCGCATCAGGCCGGGCTGGTCAACGCGCTGCTGCGGCGCGCACAGCGCGAGGGGTTTCCGGCGGCCGACCCGGCCGACGCCTGGCCACGCTGGCTGCGCGACCGCGTCCAGGCGGCGTGGCCGGCGCAGGCCGCCGCGGTGTTCGCCGCCAGCGCGCAACCGGCGCCGCTGTGGCTGCGGGTCAACCGCCGCGCGTCGACCCGCGATGCCTACCTGGCCCGGCTGCAGGAGGCCGGCATCGCCGCCGTGGCCGAACCGCGCCTGGCCGAGGCGCTGCGGGTGGACAGTCCGGTGCCGGTGGCGGCGCTGCCTGGCTTCGAACTCGGGCTGGTGGCGGTGCAGGACGGCTCGGCCCAGCAGGCGGCCGACGCGCTCGGCGCCGAACCCGGGGCGCGCGTGCTCGACGCCTGCGCCGCGCCGGGTGGCAAGGCCGCCCATCTGCTCGAGCGCGATCCCCGCCTGGAGCTGCTGGCGCTGGACGTGGATCCGCGCCGGCTGACCCGGGTCGAGGACAACCTGCGCCGCGCCGGCGTGTACGGCGAGACCGGCACCGAGCGGGTCCAGGTCCGGGCCGGCGACGCGACCACGCCGGCGCTGTGGTGGGACGGCTTCACCTTCGACGCGATCCTGCTCGATGCACCGTGCTCGGCCACCGGCGTGATCCGGCGCCAGCCCGACATCCTGCTGCACCGGCGCCCGGAGGATCTGGCCGCGCTGGTCCAGACCCAGGCCCGGCTGCTGGATGCGGTCTGGCCGCTGCTGCGTCCCGGCGGCATCCTGCTGTACGCGACCTGCTCGATCCTGCCCGAAGAGAACGCCGGCCAGGTCGCCGCCTTCCTCGCACGTACCGCCGATGCCGAAGAGGTGCCGCTGCCGGAAGCGTTCGGTCATGCGGCCGGCGTCGGTCGTCAGCGGCTCACCGGCGAGGACGGCATGGACGGCTTCTACTACGCCAGGCTGCGCAGGCGCGGCTGAGGCCGCGGCAGCGGAAGTCGGCGTGTGTCGGCGGTCATCGCGCCGACACCCGGTTCCGACATCCATGCGACATGACGCGGCTATCATCGCCGCCCATGCATATCGCCTTCGTGCGTCACCGCGACACCTGGCTGTTCTGGATCGTGGCCCTGCTGGTGCTGGGGGCCGGACTGGGGCTGCGCGATCCATGGCCCGCCGACGAACCGCGCTTCGCGCTGGTCGCGCGGCAGATGGTCGAAAGCGGCGACTGGCTGTTCCCGCACCGTGGCGTCGAGCTGTATTCCGACAAGCCGCCGATGCTGATGTGGCTGCAGGCCGTCTTCTATCTGCTGCTGGGCAACTGGAAGCTGGCGTTCCTGCTGCCGTCGCTGCTGGCCGCGCTCGGCACCCTGTGGTGCGTGCAGGATCTCGGCCGTCGGCTGTGGACGCGGCAGGTCGGCCTCTACGCCGCCTGGGCGCTCCTGTTCGCGTTCCAGTTCACCTGGCAATCGAAGAAGGCGCAGATCGATCCGCTGGTGACCTTCTTCATCACGCTGGCCAACTACGGGCTGCTGCGGCACCTGCTGCTCGGGCCGGCGTGGCGCTGGTGGGCGCTGGGCTGGGCCGCGGCCGGGCTCGGCACGATCACCAAGGGCGTCGGTGCGATCGCGCTGCTGATGCTGGTGCCGGCCGCGCTGGCGTCATGGCGGCACTGGCCCGGCGTGCGGGTGCATGTGCGCGACCCGCGCTTCTGGCTCGGCCCGCTGGCGTTTCTGGCCGCGGTGGCGGTGTGGCTGGTACCCGTGGTGAGCGTGGCCCTGGCCAAGGACCTGCCCGAGTACCGTGCGTACCTGGACGACATCCTGTTCCGGCAGACCGCCAAGCGCTACTCGCAATCGTGGGATCACCACCAGCCGGGCTGGTATCACCTCGGGGTGATGCTGACCACCTGGGTTCCGCCCATCCTCGCGCTGCCGTGGGCCGTGTGCGCGTGGCGCCGCCGGCTGGCGCGGCACGATCCGCGCTACCTGCTGCCGCTGGCCTGGTGGCTGCTGGTGGTGGTGTTCTTCTCGATTCCCGACGGCAAGCGCGACGTCTACATCATGCCGGCGCTGCCGATGATGTGCCTGGTGCTGGCGCCACTGCTGCCGGGCCTGTTGAGGCGTGTGTGGGCGCAGCGGGGCGTGCTGGCGCTGAGCGGCTTCCTCGCCGTGCTGCTCGCCGGTGTCGGCGCCACCCTGCTGCTCGGTGACGGCGCCTTCGAGGCGCGCCTGCAGGCGCAGCGCGGGCTGGAACCGGTGCGGATCCAGGCCGCGGCATGGATGCTGGTGGCCGCCGGCATCTGGGGGATCGCCAGCATGCTGTGGTTCGGCCGCCGGCGCGCGGTGGCCGCGCTGTTCTCGACCCTGGCCGGGCTGTGGGTGCTGTTCGGCCTGGTCGGCTACGCGGTGCTCAACGACGCCAGTTCCGCGCGTGGCGTGATGACCGCGGTCGGGCAGCGGATCGGCCCCGATGCCGAACTCGGCCTGGTCGCCTGGAAGGAGCAGAACCTGCTGATGGCAGACCGCCCCGCCGTCAACTTCGGCTTCAAGATGGAGTGGGACGAACAGCTGCGGCGCGGCGTGGCGTGGCAGGCGCAGGCGCCCGCGCAGCGCTGGCTGCTGGTGCAGGAAGGCGCACTGGAAGCGTGCCTGGCGCGCGACCGGATCGAGCTTGCGGGTACGTCCAACCGCCGACGCTGGTGGCTGGTTCCGGGCGACGCGGTGATCGGGCCGTGCGTGCGGACGGCCAGTGAGCGTGCGGCGGCCGAGGCGCAGCAGCACGAAGACATCAATGACTGACCCTTCATCGTGCGTCCCGTAGACTGTACCGCGGCGCAACCAGTGGCCCGGATCCGATGAACTTTCCGGGGTGGGCTCAGTCGCCGTTCCGGATGCGCACAGGATGATGCGCAGCTCCACCAGTACAGGGACCGATGTGGGCGCAGTCCAGCTCGAAGCCGTGGATACGACACCGATGACGCAGCGCCTGACGCGTGCGCTCGCGGCGTGGGGCATGTTCAGTCTGCCCGCGCTGGCGGTGTCGGTCCCGAAGGGCGTGCTGCCGTTCGGCATCGTCCTGCTGGTCACCACCGTGCTGATGGCACGCCGCATGGGCGAGGGCATCGCGCCGATCGTCCGGCCCCTGTCGTGGCTGTCGCTGGCCGTCGCGCTGGCGATCGGCGTGGCGCTCGTGTCCAGCATCCGGCTGGGGCTCGATCCGGGCGACGTCGACAATCTCGACCGGTTGATCGCCATGCTCTGGGCCACCTTGTGGGCTTACGTGCTGCAGCCGCCACGCGCGGCGCTCTGGTGGGGCGCGCTGGTCGGCATCGCCGCGGCGTTCGCGCTCGCGCTGGGCCAGGTACTCGGCGGCGCGCCGCGCGCCTCGGGCTGGGGCAATGCGATCGTCTTCGCCGACGTGGTGCTGCTGCTGATGGTGCTGGCCGTGTTCTGCCGGCCGCGTCGCAGCTGGATGTGGACGGTGGCGGCATTGGTGGTCGGCGTGGGCGCGATCCTGCTCAGCGGGACGCGCGGCACTTGGCCGGCGCTGCTGGTGCTGCTGGTCACGCTGGTGCTGGGCTGCGGCTGGCGCAGCCGGCGCAGCCGCGCGCTGCTGCTGGGCGGTCTGATCGTGGCGGCTGTCGCGGTGGTGATGTCGGTGCCGGCGATGCGCGAGCAGACGCGGCTTGCCGAGCTGCGGCAGGACATCGTGCGGATGGACCGTGGCGACAACAACTCGTCCGCCGGTGCGCGCATGGAGCGGCTGGAAGTGGCGACCCAGGCGTTCCTGGCCCACCCGATGACCGGCGTCGGCTTCGTCCATTTCGATCTGGCGATGACCGCCGTTCCCGAATGCGCCGATCCGGTGCATGCCGGCGAGGAGCGCTGCCATCTCGGGCACGCCCACAACGACCTGGCCGAGTGGGCGGCGACGATGGGGATTCCGGGCGTGATCGCGCTGCTGGCCATCTATGGCATCCCGCTGTGGCTGTTCGCGCAGCTGCGGCGCCGGGCCGAGCCGGCCGGACAGCTGCGCGGCGCCGCCAACGCGGGGCTGATGCTGGTGGTCGCGTTCGTGCTGTGCGGCCTGACCCAGTCGATGTTCGCCCACCAGACCACGACCAGCGTGTATGCGTCCCTGGTCGGCCTGCTGATGGGCCTGGCGCTGCGCGAGGCGGGTGTCGGGCGCACCCGACGGCAGACGGGTCTCGTCTGAGACAGCCTTGGCAGTGAGGATGCCTACGCCGCATCGATGAAGGCTGTGGTGTAGAGAGACCAGACCACGTCGCGTTGCCGATGATGGATGGAGACACGCGGACCTTCTGCCGTGTGTCCCCAAAGCAGCCAGGAGCCGGTACGCAACCCGCGTACGCCAGTGGACCGGCAGCGCGCGAAGCGATTCCGGATGCACGCACGCGCGCGACGGCCTGTGCCTGCCCCGCGGATCGCATCCGGTGGCGTGCAGCGGAGACGGCGTGTCGATCCGGGTTGCGACGTCACATCAGCACGCGCGACAGGCCGTGGTGGAAGCAGCGGGCGCTCGTGGACTTCTGCGCAGCGCTTCAGCAGCCACGCCTGCGGGTCGCACGGATGATGTCGTTGCCGGATGTGATGCTGGTCATGGCGCAGAGGTGCCGTCGCAGCGGTGTAGGCGAGACCGGCGGATAGCGGCATCCGACTCTGCAAAAGCGGACGTCCCCGTTCGAGCGACGTCCCCCTGTGCATCCGGGCTGCGGAGACGGCGGACGCCGCACTCCGGCGTCATGCCCGACCGTCGCCGCTGGCTGAAGCTGCGATGCCACGCTCGGGCATCCACGCTTCTTTCTCCATGCGAAACGCAGAACGCCGGCCCTCGCGGGCCGGCGTTCCAGGGCAGGAGCCGGCCCGAAGGCCGGCCGGGCATCGTTTACTTGGTAATGTCCACGTCCTTGGTCTCACGCAGGAACAGCGAGCCGATCACCAGCGACATCAGTGCGATGCCGATCGGGTACCACAGGCCGTAGTAGATGTTGCCGGTGGCCGCGACCAGGGCGAAGGAGATCGCCGGCAGGAAGCCGCCGAACCAGCCGTTGCCGATGTGGTACGGCAGCGACATCGAGGTGTAGCGGATCTTGGTCGGGAACAGTTCGACCAGGTAGGCGGCGATCGGGCCGTAGACCATCGTCACGAAGATCACCAGGATCCACAGCAGGAAGATCGTCATCGGAATGTTGATACGGCTCGTATCCGCCTTCTCCGGGTAACCGGCGGCATTGAGCGCCGCGCGCAGGTCTTTGCCGAAGCTGCCCTGCTGGGCCTTCAGTGCATCACCGGCCAGACCCGCGGCCTCGTAGGAGGGCACGCTGTTGTTGCCCACGTGTACTTCGGCCAGCGTGCCAGCCGGCGCCGGCTCGACGCTGTAGGGCACGCCGGCGTTCGCCAGCGCAGCAGTCGCCACATCGCAGGAGCTGGTGAACTTGCGGGTACCGGTCGGGTTGAACTGGAAGCTGCAGGTCGCGGGGTCGGCAACGACGACGGCGGGCGAACTCGCTACCGCTTCTTCGATCGCCGGATTCGCGTAGTGGGTGAGACCCTTGAAGATCGGGAAGTAGGACACGGCGGCGATCAGGCAGCCGGCCATGATGATCTTCTTGCGGCCGATCTTGTCCGACAGCCAGCCGAAGAACAGGAAGAACGGCGTGGCCAGGACCAGCGCGGCGGCGATCAGCAGGTAGGAGACGGTCAGGTCGACCTTCAGCATGCTCTGCAGGTAGAACAGCGCGTAGAACTGGCCGGCGTACCAGACCACGGCCTGGCCGGCCGTGGCGCCCACCAGGACCAGGGCCATCAGCTTCAGGTTGCCGCCCTTGATCGAATCACGGAACGGGGTCTTGGAGCCCTTGCCCTCGGCCTTCATCTGCTGGAACAGCGGCGACTCGCTCAGCTGCAGGCGGATCCACACCGACACGCCCAGCAGCACGATCGAACCCAGGAACGGGATGCGCCAGCCCCAGTCCTCGAACGCCTCGACGCCCAGCACGTAGCGGCAGCCCAGGATCACCGCCAGCGACAGGAACAGGCCGAGCGTCGCCGTGGTCTGGATGAAGCTGGTGTACAGGCCGCGCTTGCCCGGCGGCGCATGCTCGGCGACGTAGGTGGCCGCGCCACCGTACTCGCCACCCATCGCCAGGCCCTGGGCCAGGCGCAGCACGATCAGGATGATCGGCGCGGCGATGCCGATCGACGCGTAGTTGGGCAGCACGCCGACCAGGAAGGTCGAGATGCCCATGATCAGGATCGTGACCAGGAAGGTGTACTTGCGGCCGATGCGGTCGCCGAGGCTGCCGAAGAAGGC